>VOFK01000304.1_pt1 | contig 36001 bp, 74 predicted proteins | sample 5384121 | NCBI WGS metagenome assembly VOFK01 (sample SAMN12384730, study PRJNA508395) | human gut metagenome | isolation source: healthy gut J | host: Homo sapiens | reverse complement strand
TCTCACGCTCCAGATCCATGTTATCGAGTACCTGTGCCTGCATCTCGCGGCTGGTCAGGTTCCTGTTTTTCTATGATACGATCCGCCAGTGTAGACTTACCGTGATCGATATGTGCTATAATACAAAAATTACGAATTTTGCTCTGATCGATTGACATCTTATTCCTCTTTTTCTTTCTACTATAATTTATCGTTTGATAAGTACGGTCCATCAGATGCTGATAGAACCTACGCAATGTTACATTATACCGAAAACATGTCTATAAATCAAACATTGACATCCACTTTTTCCATAATACCTGTTTGGTATCATCGTCCGCAAATGCCGAATGCAGCGAAGCCATATAAATTTTCTCACACATCGGCTCTTGAAACATCCCGGCTTCTGCCAGACGCATATATTCATCCGTACAGCTGGTATCGCTGACGGTACGGTTGTCCGTATTGATGGAAAGCAAAATTCCGGCATCGTAAAATTCCCGGAACGGATAGTCTGTAAAATCCGTAACCGCCTTTGTCTGCAGATTACTCGTCGGACACAGTTCCACTCCATATCTTTTTTCTCTGCAACTATCTTCTTTAGCTCTTCGTCCCCGCTCATAGCAATTCCGTGACCGATCCGCGATGTTCCCAGTTCAATGGCCGTACGGATTTCTTCCCTGCTTCCACATTCTCCTGCATGGATGGTATATGGCATGCCATATTTTTTTTGCAGTGGCAAATACGTCCGCAAACGCTGCTGTCGGGTACGCCTTTTCATCCCCTGCCAGATCACAGGCAACAACACCGTTTCCGAGAAATTCCCGCGCTTCTTTTAACATGGCAATATTTTTTTTCGGTTTCCAGATTGCGCATGGTGCAGACAATCATTCCGGTCAGGATGTCCGCTTTTTCTTCTGCTTTTTCAGGCCATCCCGGACGCTCTCTAAGATTTCCCGGACCGAAAGCCCCTGCTCCATGGAAAATGCAGGTGCAAAAACGCACTTCCAGATACTTGACCTGTTCTTTTGCTGCAGAAAGTGCCAGATCCTGTGCTGCTGCCGAAAGTCCCTCCTTCGTCTGCAGGCAGCCAAGCGGCAGTTCAAACTTCTCCAGATACTCTGCCAGTGAACTGCAGTCCATCGGTGCCACCAGTTTTTCCCGCAGTTCTTCCAGCCCCAGCGGCTCTTTCTTCCCTCCTGCTGCATCAGTTTCTGGATCAGGGGCAGGCTCATCGAACCGTCCAGATGACAGTGCAGCTCTATTTTTGGCATATTGTGTGCAATAAATCGATTCATCATCGGCTTTTCCCTCTTCTGCAAACTATAACAACGGAAGAAGTGATGTGCCGATCGTATTTGCCGGCATCTGCACTCCAAAATTATCCGCAATGGTCGCCCCGATCACCGCAAATGTATCCTGTGTCGGGGGAGCGGCCCGCTTCCCCTGATCGGATGGCGAATACAAAAGCAGCGGCACCTGCTCTCTTGTGTGATCCGTGCCCTTATACGTTGGATCGTTCCCATGGTCCGCCGTGATCATCAGCAGATCCTTTTTTTAAGCAGTGGCATAAAGTTCTCCGAGCTTTTTGTCAAACCTCTCGATTTCCTCTCCGTATCCGATCGGATTTCTCCGGTGTCCCCACAGGGCATCAAAATCGACCAGATTGGTAAAAAGCACAAACCGCAGAAATCGGATTGGAGCCAGCGCAATGGTCTGGTTCATCCCATGGACACTGCTGGTCGAATGCAGACTTTTTTGTAATTCCGTATCCGTCAAAAAATATCATGGATCTTTCCGACTGCCAGCACGTCATATCCGGCTTCCTGAAGCGCATTTAATGCTGTTGGCCTCGGTCGGTTTCAACGCATAATCCCTGCGGTTGCTGGTTCTGACAAACTCGCCTTTTTTTTTCCCACATACGGGCGGGCGATCACGCGTCCCACCCTCCACTCATCACGCATCGTCAGTTCCCCTGGCAATCTCACAGTAATGATACAGGGTCTCTAATCCCATCGTCTCCTCGTTGCCGCAGATCTGCAGAACCGAATCTGCCGATGTGTGTACACGATCAGCTTTCCTTCCCTGATTTCCTGCTCGCCGAGTTCCTCTAAAATCTTTGTTCCGCTTTCCGACCGGTTTCCTATAATTTTTCTGCCGCATCTTTTTTTCCAGTTCTGCGATCAGCTCCGGCGGAAATCCATGTTCCGTAAAGGTGATGAAAGGCTTTTTTGTTTCAATCCCCATCATCTCCCAGTGTCCGGTCATGGTGTCTTTTCCGTTGCTTTTTTTTCATTCAGTGCCGCATAATATCCAAGTGGATGTTCCTGCGGCTGTACCTGTTTTAAGGATTTCAGGTTTGCCAGCCCTAAAGATGCCAGATTTGGAATATAAAAAATGTTCCACGGTCTGTGAAATATGCCCCAATGTATCGGCACCTTCATCTCCGAAGCGTGCGGCATCTGCCATCGCTCCCATTCCCATCGAATCGAGTACTATTACAAAAACACGTTTCAATCGTCTGTCCATGATTTACTCCCCTCCCTGTTTCTTAAGATTTTCCGGTCAAAACTAAGAGGCAGCAGTTCCTCCAGCGTGTGTACTTCATAGTCCTCCTGACCTTGCAAGTACAATCTCAAAATCTCCCGGACAGAATTCCCGCATCACCTGTCTGCAGATTCCACACGGACTGCAAAGATCCGTACATTGGTTTTCCTCTGCCGTTTTTGGGTACAAAACACTTCCACCAACGATTGCAATCGCCTGAAATTCCCGCACACCCTCACTGACCGCCTTGTAAAATGCCGTACGTTCGGCACAGTTTGTTGCAGGATAGGAAGCATTTTCTATATTGCATCCCTGATACACAGTTCCGTTTTTGGCCAGAAGAGCCGCACCCACCTGAAAACGGGAATACGGTGTATACGCCCGCTTTCTCGCCTGAAACGCACTCCGGATCAGTTCTTTATAATCTGTCTGCATCTTTATCCTCCTGTATCAGCAACCGGATGGCATCCACAGTTGTAGCGATTGCATGCGTTGTATCATGCACCTGCACGTTCGGCAGCCCCCCTTTTTTCCCGCTCCTGATTGGCAAGGACAAGAAAGCAGGCGCCCACACGCACATGCAAAAACTTCCGGTAATAACAAGCGCCGCCGATTCCATCTCCGATGCCAGACATCCCATCCTAAGCCATGCCTGCCATTTCTGCGTGAGCTCATAACTTACCGGCATAATCTGCGGCTCATGCTGTCCGAAAAAGGAATCCTTGCTCTGTACAACGCCGACATGATGACGTATCCCGCGTTTTTTGCTGCCTGTACCAGTGCAGTAGTCACTGTAAAATCCGGGACGGCCGGATATTCAACCGGTGCATACTCCCGGCTTGTCCCCTCCATCCGGATCGCTCCGTCTGCAATCACCAGATCTCCGCCAAGTATATTTTCCTGCATTCCGCCGCAGGTGCCTACACGCAAAAACGTGTGTGCACCGCATTTGAAAGCCCTCGATGGCAATCGCAGCCGACGGTCCCGCCGATTCCGGTGGAAGTCACACTCACCCTGACGCCATCTAACGTTCCGGTGTAAGTCGTAAATTCCCGGTTATCTGCCACTTGTTTTGCATCCGTTAAAAAATTCCGCCTTTGCACATCGTTTGGGATCTCCGGCAGGATCACATACTTACCTATGTCCTGCGGTCCCACGCCTGTGTGATACTGTCTGCCTGAGCCTTCTGTATAATCAACCATAAAAATGCCCTCCCATATAAGTACATTGTAACATTTACAGCCGTTATTTCAACACTTTTGCAAACAGATCTGCAAGTGGTTCCATCGCATTTTTTGCTTCCTCAAACGTATTCGTCTGTGCGCCCACTTCCACCAGCATGCTCTTCGGACAAAAATGCATATTAAAGCGGTACCCTTTTAGATAAATCCGCCTTGTAAAAATCCGGATAATATTCCGCAGCGGCAAGCTGCATCTGAAACGAAAACGCCAGATTATCGGAAATATACGGATTTTTTAAATACGGAATATCTCCGGAAGCCGTTGTTCTGCTCAGTCCGTTAAAAAACATGATCTTTGCCATCTTTTTTCCGTTTTTGCGTTGTCACCAGACGCGTGTTTTTTCCCCACGCCGTTCTATGTAAATCGATCACTACCTGAATCGATGGATTATCATTTATGATTTTTCTGAATCGACAGGGGCTGCCTTGGAATATGCATGATCCCGGTCGCCCACATCGTATTCTCCTTTTATGATGCATGACTTGAAATCCTTCCTCTTCCAACAATTCCGTCAGATAATCTCCCACTCCGACAACACCCGTTTTTTTCATCTTTTGAATCCGCATACCCTTCCAGTGAATGGGTATGATAAATTAAAATCTGCGGGCCGTCCACCGACTGGTCAATCCTTAGATCCGGTTTCATCAGCTTATCCACGTCCAGCTGATTTTTCCCGATGGTCGTTGTATTATCAACCTGATAAAAGGTCTGTCTCAGATAATCAAAATCCTGCAGTTTTTTGCGGTTGACAGAAACTTTTTTCCCGGAAGTTTTCTGTTTTTTTCTCCGGCTTTTTGGACTCTTTTTGTGTCGGAGTCTCGTCCACATTCTGACTTTCCTGCTGCACTGGCTGTTCCGTTACCGCCTTTTCATTTTCCGCAATGATCTGCTTTGCCTGTTCGTTTTCCTCTGCTGCCTGATTCTCATAATACGCCAGGTTTTCCTCCTGTGATTCATACCACAGCCGCTGCTCGTTTTTTGTGCAATTGCCGGATACATGGAAGCCGTCACATCCCGGTATATATTCGAATTCCTTCCTCCTGCGCCCCCAGTACCCCCGGCACATAAAGATTAAGCACTCCGTTATAAAATTTCAGGGACAGATTCTGCCCCAGAAACTGCACCAGTCCGCCACCCCAGCAATACGCAAAAGCACAGACCAGCACAAAATCTATCGTCACCAGAAAAAGAAGCAATCGTCTCCTCACCCTATCACCACCTTGAGAGAATTATATGCCTTTTCCTTTTTTGTCCCTATTCCTCGTTATCTCCCCAGAAGCGCAATATTGAGTCCCTCCGAAATCAGAAAACTTAAATTTTTGATCGAGTCATCAATGTTTTCGGTGTGACAAAAAGACCATTCAGCTGTGGCGAGAGCAGTTCCCTTGCCAGTTCCTGCCGCTCCCTCTCATCCAGCTTCTGCAGATCCGAAAGCGATAATGCGGAAATAAATTCCGTCATGGCATCCGAGACAATCGTTGCCGCATCCACGACCGTCGGCACACCGAGAGAAATCACGGAACGCCCACACTTTTTGCGGTTGATGGCATTGCGGTGATTGCCGATTCCGCTTCCCGGCGTGATTCCCGTATCCGTCAGCTGGATCGTCCGTCCCAGCCGCCGGATGCTTCTTGCCGCCAGCGCATCGACCGTGATCAGAAAATCCGGTTTCGTCTCTTTTACCACACCCTTTAAGAATCTCCACATTCCATACCGGTCTGCGCCATAACCCCCGGCACGATTCCGCTGACTTTTTCCCACATCTTCTCTCTGGGAATGCGTACTTTCCGAATTCATTCAGGATATGGCGGGTGATAAATAAATTATCCACCACTCTCGGTCCCCAGCGCATCGGGCGTCACTTCCCGGTTGCCCAGTCCGACAACCAGTGCCGCGACTTCCAGCCCCTTTTTAAATTTTTTTCAATCTCTTTTCCCGGCAGAAGATTCCGCATGATCTTTGCCAGCTCCAAAGAAATATCCCTGTGGTATCCGGCATCTTCCTCGATCATCTCCGGCGCCTCGATCGTAATGTACGTCCCTTTGGCCTTCCCATCGCAACGGATGCATTCTCAGTCTCGATCATCACGGTACTGACAATCACTCCATTTTCCCCTGCCGTTCTTCCAGAACACGGATGCCGCGCATATCTGCCTGGTCTTCCTGCAGCCGCTCCTGTGATTCGAGTGCCAGATCCGTGCGGATCGGATAACTATTTTCCAACATGCCTCTTCCTCCCCTTTTACCATATGCATTTTTGCAGAAATGGTTTCTGGAGATAGTATGTACGGCATAGATTTTTTTTTATGCCTGAAATTAAAAACCGCAGGGACATTCGTCCCTGCGGTTTATCTGTATTCCTCTGTTTCCGGATCAATTATTTTACCAGCGTAAAGAGTTACTAACTTCTTTAAGTGGTCATACTCATCCTTAGAGTTCTTCTCAGCCTTTGCAAATAACTCAGCAGCTCTCCGGGTTGAACTTAGCAAGAGATGCATAACGGTTCTCACCCTTTAAGAATGCCTGATAATCGCCTGTAGGCTCCTTTGCTGTCTAATGAGAATGCATCTTTGCCTTCTACAGCAAGTGTTGGGTTGTAACGGAAGTTGAACCAGTATCCGGACTCAACTGCTAACTTCTCCTCGGTCTGAGCCTTGCTCATACCCCTTCTTGATACCATGGTTGATACATGGAGCGTAAGCAATGATGAGGGATGGTCCCGGATAAGCCTCAGCCTCTGCAATTGCTTTTACAGTCTGGTTATAATCAGCACCCATAGCAATCTGTGCTACATATACATAACCGTAACTCATTGCGATTCCTGCAAGGTCTTTCTTCTTTGTCTCTTTACCACCAGCTGCGAACTGTGCGATCGCACCTGTAGGAGTAGACTTAGAAGACTGTCCACCTGTATTTGAGTAAACCTCAGTATCGAATACCATTACGTTGATATCCTTACCGGATGCTAATACATGGTCTACACCACCGAATCCGATGTCGTATGCCCATCCATCACCACCGAAGATCCACTGAGACTTCTTAGCGAGGAAATCTTTCTCTTTTTAATACATTCTTGGAAGCATCGCATCCGCAAGCCTCTAATGCTGCTACTAACTTCTCTGTAGCTGGTCTGTTCTCGATACCGGAAGCGAATGTATCATTCCACTCCTTGATGGCATCCTTAACATCAGCCTTATCTGTGTTAGCTGCGATCTCATCCAGCTCGTTCTTTAATCTGTCACGGATTGCTCTCTGAGCGAGTAACATACCATAACCGAACTCTGCTGCATCTTCGAACAGTGAGTTAGACCATGCAGAATATGACCCTTCTTGTTTGTTGTATAAGGTGTGGACGGTGAAGAGTTACCCCAGATAGAAGTACATCCAGTTGCGTTTGCGATGTACATTCTGTCACCGAATAACTGTGTGATTAATTTAGCGTAAGGTGTCTCACCACATCCACCACAAGCTCCGAGAACTCAAGTAATGGCTGACGGAACTGAGATCCCTTAACAGAGTTAAGTTTGAATTTCTCGATAACATCTTCCTTATCCTCAAGAGATACTGCGTAATCGAAGTACTTCTGCTCATCCTCATGTGCCTCGAATCCGGTCATTGTGATAGCCTGTACCTTATCAGGACATACGTTTACACAAGAACCACATCCTGTACAGTCGAATGCGGAAACAACGATTGCGAACTTGTAACCTGGCATCTGGTTGAGATCCTTCATCTGCATTCCTTCCGGAGCCTTAGCTGCCTCAGCCTCTGTCATAGCGACTGGACGGATTGCTGCATGAGGACATACATAAGAACACTGGTTACACTCGATACACTTGGTAGCATCCCATACAGGAACGTCTGTTGCAACACCACGCTTCTCGTATGCTGCTGTACCGGATGGAGTCCAGCCTGTCTCGTATTTCTTAACAACAGATACAGGAATTGTGTTACCCTGCTGTCCGTTGACTTTCTGCTGAATATCCTTAACGAAGTCAACAACTTCCTTGTTGTCTCCCTTAACTTCTACAGAGTAATCATCATCTGTGCAGTTCTTCCAGCTCTCTGGAACATCTACCTTAACGTATGCTGTAGCACCGGCATCGATTGCGTCGTGGTTCATCTTAACGACATCGTCACCCTTCTTAGCATAAGATCTTGTAGCTGCGTCCTTCATAAAGCTTGATAACTTCCTCTTCCGAATCAGCTTTGTCAGAGAAAAATGCTGACTGAAGTACAGTGTTGATACGGTTTCAAGACCGATCTTTTACCGATCTTTACACCGTCGATGATGTAGAATTGATGTTGTTCTCTGCGATGTATTCTCTTTACCTGACCCGGTAACTTCATCCAGTTCATCAACTGTCCCACTGTGTATTGAACAGAATGTACCGCCCGGTACCAGATCCTGAACCATGTTGTACCTTTGTAGATGATGCTGTGTGACATGCTACGAAGTTTGCCTGAGAGATCAGGTATGTGGAACGGATTGAGAATGTCCAAAACGTAGTGGGAAATTGTAACGCCACCGGACTTCTTGGAGTCATAATCAAAGTATGCCTGAGCGTACATATCTGTGTTGTCACCAATGATCTTGATGGAGTTCTTGTTGGCACCTACTGTACCATCTGCACCAAGACCCCAGAACTTACAGTTTGTAGTTCCTTCCGGAGTAGTAACAGGATTTTCCTTTAACATCCAGGAAAGATTTGTAACATCATCGATGATACCGATGGTGAAATCTCTTTTCTCTGTGTTGTTGTATACAGCGATGATCTGTCCAGGAGTAGTATCCTTAGATCCTAATCCGTAACGTCCGCTTGTAATTGTAACCTGATCGAACTTAGATCCCTTTAATGCAGCAACAACATCTAAGTATAATGGCTCACCAAGAGAACCTGGCTCTTTTGTTCTGTCTAATACTGCAATTCTCTTTTAACAGTATCCGGAATAGCCTCGATTAAAGCTTCCTTTACGAATGGTCTGTAAAGACGAACCTTAACAACACCGACCTTCTCGCCCCCTTTGCCATTAAGTAATCGATGGTCTCATCGATGGTCTCACATACAGAACCCATAGCAATGATGACACGGTCAGCATCAGCAGCTCCGTAGTAGTTGAACAGCTTGTAGTCTGTGCCGATCTTGGCATTTACCTTGTCCATATATTCCTGTACGATTGCAGGCAGCTCGTCGTATGTAGAGTTGCAAGCTTCTTTGACTGGAAGAAGATGTCAGGGTTCTGTGCAGATCCCATTTCTACCGGATGATTTGGATTTAATGCATTCTTTCGGAAAGCATCAACTGCATCCATATCTACCATATCTTTCAGATCTTCATAATCCCATGTCTCGATCTTCTGAATTTCGTGAGATGTACGGAATCCATCGAAGAAGTTGATGAATGGAATTCTTCCCTTGAATTGCTGCGCAATGAGCAACCGGAGTTAAGTCCATAACTTCCTGTACGGATGACTCACAAAGCATTGCAACACCTGTCTGACGGCAAGCATATACATCAGAGTGATCACCGAAGATGTTCAAGTGCGTGTGTTGCAACACAACGAGCGGATACGTTGAATACGCCCGGAAGTCTCTCACCAGCTACTTTGTACATGATTCGGGATCATAAGTAACAGACCCTGAGATGCTGTATAAGTAGTTGTTAATGCACCAGCTGCAAAGAGATCCGTGTACAGTACCGGCTGCACCAGCCTCAGACTGCATTTCTGTAACCTGAACGGTCTGTCCGAAAATGTTCTTACGACCAGCGGTTGCCCACTCATCTGTAGCCTCAGCCATAACAGATGAAGGAGTAATAGGATAGATTGCTGCAACATCAGTAAACGCATAAGAAGCGTGTGCTGCTGCATGGTTTCCATCCATGGTTTTCATTGAACGTTTCATGAATTAGTCCTCCTATTTTTAATTAAAGTTCAAACATAAAAAACATTGAATCAGAATGTCTTCTAACTAAATAATATAGGATGAATGCACCCAAAAAATCAAGCGATAGCGACAGCATTTCTTGTTTTTTTTACAAATACATCTTTTCAAAGTCGCCAATCGGAACCGGACAATTGCATAAATATCCCTGTCCGCAGGTGAATCCACCTTCTTTGAGGAACTGCTCCTGTTCCTCCGTTTCCACCCCCTCTATAATAATATCTTTATGTAAAAATCTTTACCATACGGCCGATTTCGTAAAGAAGATTTTTTCTTTTGTTCCGTCATGCCTTTATTCATAAAACTTTTGTCAATTTTTATGACGTCTGCAGGCATGTCTGCAAGTACGGAAAGTGAAGAATATCCTGTTCCGAAATCATCAATTGCCACACGGAATCCAATCTCGTGCAGCCGGTTCATACACTTTTCAAGGACTGCTACATTTTTTTTACAAGTACGCCCTCTGTCACCTCAATTTCTATATACTCTGGACGGACACTGTATTTGGAAAGCACATGCTGGATACGGTTTAAAAAATTCTCTCCGTCCGACTCAAAATGACGCCCGGAAAAATTGGTTGAAATCACAATTTTTCTCCGGTGCTGCTTGTCCCATTTTTCGAGAGTTTTTAACACTTCCTCATAAATATAAAAATCAAGCTCTGTGATATATCCTATTTTTTCGAGAGAATCAATAAACATTCCCGGCGGAAGAATCTTTCCATCCGGACGTTTCCATCGTGCCAGTGCTTCTGCCCCATAAACACTCCGGTCACGTAAAATAAACTTTGGCTGCAGATACATCTGGAAATCATCCCGGTATAATGCCTCATAAAATTCCCCGACTATTTTTTGCTCCTCGGTACGCTGGATACGCAGGGAAGGATTATACAGGGTAATATCCTCTTCCCGGTATTTTTTGCATTTTTCCATGCAAGATTGGCATTTTCGATTGCAAACTCGATGTCCATTTTATTGTCTTCAGAATATATACCCCTGCCGATATCCCCATTCCACTGTTTGGATACCTGTGATTCTGCATATTGGAAAATCTTTTATTTCTGTTGTGCAGACGATCGATCATTTTTTCCTGACTTTCATCTGCAATCAGAAGCAAAAAAAATCGAATACAAACGGCAGCCTGCACGGAAATACTCCCTGCATAAAGATATCCTGTGCAAACATTTTAAGGACACTGTCCCCTACTTTATAGCCATAATTTTCATTGATATATCCAAAAATTATTGATATCCATATACTCAATGGCATATACTTCATCCGGCTTGAATGTGCCAGAATTTCAACCACCGCTTCACGGAATGCCTCCTGATTGTACAGCCCTGTCAGCGGATCTTTTTCTGGATGGAACTGATCTGTTCCCGGCTTTCGGTGACCCGATAGCGCAGGGACACAAAAATGGCCATCGTACGGGTCAGTTCCTGAAAAACTTCCAACTCTCCCGGCTGCCACTGCCGTTCTTCGTCCAGTGACACATAAATTACTTCCCCTGTACAGCCCCCAACATATTCAAATTTTCCAACCACAGCAGAAAACGGAGCGTTTTCGTTGTATGTATCCGTTGACTTAAGATAATTTCCCATCCCCGTTGCAAAATTGCTCCGAATTTTTAACTATCATATATACTCCCCTGGCTGTAGTTCCTTTTAGTGAAGGACTTTTTTTGGAAACGCACTTTTCCCATAAAAAGAGAAATTATTTCCAAAATAATTGGTCATGACCATTCCGTCATTTTCGGTGTTATCCTCAAATACCATAACAAGATCCAGCTGGTATCTTTCCGTAATCCTGTTTAAAAAGCATATTCAGCGACCCGTCTATATTTTTGGCGTGCGCCATAAGACTGATGGAAAATGCAAGGAATTCACGGTCTTCTGCGCCCATGTTTTCCCGCCGCTCAATGTTTTTTGATTCCGTTTCTGATCATTCCCACATCTTTTGCACCGGCAATCTCATATCCATTTTTGCCCCCTGCTTGGTACGATACATGGCATGATCCGCTTTTTTCAAACAGGGAACTGTATGTATTTCCATCCCCACCGTTACAGGCGGCCAGACCAATACTTGCCGAGATCCTGTAGTGAATGGAGCCCCCGTATAAACTTTGCAGAGTGCTTCTCCAAGATTTCCGGCACGTTCCTTTGCCTTCTCGAGTGTTGTGTTCTTCATCAGCACAAGGAATTCATCCCCACCGACCCTTCCGGTCAGATCATTGTTGCGGAAAAAAAGATTTGATGATATTTTGCAACATCTACGATTACAGTATCACCGAATGTATGCCCGAAATTATCATTGACACCTTTAAAATTATCAATATCAATCAGAAACAATACATGGGTTCCGTCTTCTGTTCCTTCCAGAAATGCATCGGTCTCCCTTTGGATTTCCAGCTTGTTGAGCAGTTTCGTCAGCGGATCTCTCCGCACTTCTTCCCTGAAGATTCTTATCTTCATCAATATTAAAACTTCTTCCGATAATCCGGGTGATCCGTCCATTATGGTCTGCAATGCTCTTGTAATAAGTTCTAAACCAGAGATATTTCGGTGTCTCATTTTCCGTATGGATATTAAACCTTGTATCCATACTTCCGGTTTTTTCCTCTGTGGCAGCTTCTTTCATAGCCTTCAGAAAAAGCTCCTGATCCGGTGGACAGAGTGTCAGAACTTCTTCATCCACCGGAAAATATTGTTCGAATAATCGTATTGTCCCCTCAGTTCCATCAGCCGGTACGAGCGCAGCATCGTCCAGTTTTCCACATCCAGATCAAACGGATATTCCAAAGACAGCTGTTCCATCAGCTCATATTTCTGGTTCAACAGTTTCTGATGTTCTTCCCCGTCTTTTTCCTCATCAATATCCCATAAAAAATAAAACCACATATGGTTTTACATCGTAATGTGCCAGAACACTGCACCGCATCTCCACCCACCGGGTTTTCCCATCGGGGCGTACGATACGAAGCTGCATTTTTCCGTTGTCATGTGTCCGGACAACATTTTCCAATACACTGACCAGATTTTGCATAATCTTCGTCATATACCATTTTTTGTGGTCTGGTTTCCCGCAGTTCCTTTTCCGTGTATCCAAGTACATCCGTAAACTCTGCGTTTGCCTCTTCCACTCTCCAGTCTGCCCCCACAACTGACAATTGCAACTGCGACAGGCAGATCCAACTGTATAAATTCCCTATAATCCGTAGCTTTGCCCCCAATTTCGTTCAATTCTTTCTCCATTATATCATTATTTCTATACATTTCCAACAAGAAAGCGTTTTTCTTTTTCTTGAAATATATCCCATGTCATGTCATGTTTATAATAGAATTTGTGATTTTATCATAGACATATTAAGTAAAGCAATGAGGTTTTCGTATGATTAGTGCAAATAACATTACTTTAAGATTAGGCAAAAAGCCCTTTTTCGAAGATGTAAACGTAAAGTTTACCGAGGGGAACTGTTATGGTTTGATCGGTGCAAACGGTGCCGGCAAATCTACCTTTTTAAAAAATTTTATCCGGGCAGTTAGAGCCAACCAGCGGTGACATTGTCATCACACCGGGACAGCGTCTGTCTTTCCTGCAGCATATCACTTCAAGTATGATGAGTATACCGTACTCGACACGGTTATTATGGGAAATGAACGTCTGTATCAGATCATGAAGGAGAAGGATGCCATCTACATGAAAGAAGATTTTTTCCGATGAGGATGGTATCCGCGCCAGTGAACTTGAAGCAGAATTTGCAGAAATGGACGGCTGGAATGCCGAATCCGATGCTGCCACCCTGTTAAACGGTCTTTGGAATTCCGACCGAGGATCACTACACACAGATGGCAGACCTGCCGGGTGCCGCAAAAGTCAAAAGTACTTCTTGCGCAGGCACTGTTTGGCAACCCGGACATCCTGCTGCTCGATGAGCCTACCAACCATCTGGATCTGGATGCAATCGCATGGCTGGAAGAATTTCTGATCAACTTTGAAAACACCGTCATCGTCGTTTCCCATGACCGTTATTTCTTAAATAAAGTATGTACCCACATTGCCGACATCGACTATGGGAAGATTCCAGCTGTATGCCGGAAACTATGATTTCTGGTATGAGTCCAGCCAGCTGCTGATCCGTCAGATGAAAAAGAAGCCAACAAGAAAAAAAAGGAAGAAAAAAAATCAAAGAGCTGCAGGAGTTTATCTCCCGTTTCTCCGCAAATGCTTCCAAATCCAAGCAGGCGACTTCCGTAAGCGTGCCCTGGAAAAAAATCCAGTTGGATGAGACCCGTCCTTCCAGCCGTAAATATCCCTTACATTGATTTTCGTCCGAACCGTGAGATCGGAAATGAAGTACTGACCGTAGACGGAATCAGTAAAACCATTGACGGTGTAAAAGTTCTTGACAACATTTCCTTTATTGTCGGACACGATGACAAAATCGCCTTTTGTCGGTGGAAATGAGCTTGCAAAGACAACATTGTTTAAAAATTCTCGCCGGGGGAAATGGAACCGGATGAAGGATCTTACAAATGGGGTGTTACAACAAGCCAGTCTTATTTCCCGAAGGATAATACTGCCATCTTTGATTCCGATGAGCTGATCGTCGACTGGCTGACCCAGTACTCCGAGATCAAAGACGCGACTTATGTCCGCGGTTTCCTGGGACGTATGCTTTTTGCCGGTGAAGACGGTGTGAAGAAGATGCGTGTCCTCTCCGGTGGAGAAAAAGTCCGTGTCCTTCTCTCCCGCATGATGATCATGGGAAGCAACGTTTTAATCTTTGATGAGCCGACAGACCATCTGGATATGGAATCCATCACCGCATTGAATAATGGTATGATCAAATTCCCTGGTGTCATCCTGTTTGCCTGCCGTGACCATCAGGTCGTACAGACAACTGCGAACCGCATCATCGAGTTTCTTCCGGATGGAAGCATGGTAGACAAGGTTTCTACTTATGACGAATATCTCGAAAGTGATGTTATGGCAAGAAAACGTCAGGTATACAATACAACTGCAGATGAGGAGGCAGATGATTAATCTGTTACCCTCTGTCTGTTTGGTAAAAACAGGAAACCCTCTCTGCTGGTCTGTCCAGCAAAGAGGGTTTCCTGCATTTCGAAAACTCATTTTCAACTATTTTAAAAACATATCTGTAAAAATATTTCCGCTGTTATAATTGTAATTATACGTGCCGTTCTTCGTATATGTATTGGATTTTTGCGGCTTCTGACTTTGCATAGGACTCTGTCATGGCTGCCTTTGTTGCCACACTGTATGCATAGGAACCGGTTCCATTGAACAGGCTCTTTACTTTTTCTGTGTCTGCACCCTTAAACGTTGTCTCATCCACCGACAGCCTGCCGGTCTTTTCATCGACCGTAATTCCTATTTCCTTTAAGGGTTTCTCATTGTAAGAAGTCTCATTTTTTCATAGAACTTACCGACCGGGAAATGCGGTTCGTCGATGACTTGCCGGCTGTATCCAGCATGGAGTTGTAATCATCCGCAAAACTCTTTACTGCTTTGTAGATCTTGTCCGTATCGTAGCTGCCCCCGGAATCCTTTGTTTGTAAACACCTTGTTGTTACTGCGGGTATACAATGCCTTGGCAGAGTCTGTCAGTTCCTTGGCATCGGACTCTATCGCAGCCAGCGTCTTGATATTGTCTTTTGACGTTGATGTGGTCGTGGCCAGATCCTCGATCGTATTTTTGGTGCTGTCATCCGACTTCGAGGTGCCCTTCGTGGAATCCATTGAAAAATAAGAGCGCATTAATTGCCATAAGAACCACTGCGAATACTTGCATACTCACTTAAATTGATTCCAAACAGGCCACTTCCTGTGCTTTTCGAAGAACCCAGACTGGAAAATAAAGTACTTACTGACGATGAATCATACATCGAAATTCCTCTCATAGTATCACCTCTTTCACACAATTCTTTCTTTTTTATCCTATCGCTTTTTCACTGTTTTTTACAATACTTTTTGTGGTATTTTTTCCGTATTTTGGTTATAATTACGAAAAAAAAGATAACAATTTCTTTTCGTTTTGTTCATATTTTTATTCACAATCAGATGCTATTATAAGAACATAAAAGAAAGCAAAGTTACTAACTTGTTATTTTTTTTCATAATTCGCCCCATTGTCCATTGGACAATGGGGCACTCCTCTTTATCAAGAATTTTCTTTTAAATGTCTTCTATCTGCCAGTCAATCGGCTCGATTCCATGTTCTTTTTAGAAACTGATTTGCCTGACTGAAATGCCTGCATCCAAAGAACCCGCGATACGCGGAAAGCGGACTTGATGCGGTGCCTTTTTTAAGATCAGGTGCTTTGGATTTGTGTAAGCATCGGTATTTTGCTCTGCGCCGGACGTCCCCAACAACATATACAATCGGACGATCCTGGGCATTTACTGCCTGAATGACCGCATCGGTGAACTGCTCCCCAGCCTCTTCCCTGATGTGAATTTGCCTGATGCGCACGCACGGTAAGCACGGTATTTAACAAGTAATACACCCTGGTCTGCCCATTTTTTCAGATAACCGTTGTTTGAATTTTACACCCCCCAGATCATCCTGCAAAGCTCTTTGTAAATATTCTGCAGAGATGGCGGAATTTCTTTTCTGATCCGGAAGGACAGAAAACGAAAGACCATGTGCCTGATGTTCATTATGATACGGGCCTGTCCCAGCAATAATACCTTGACCTTGCTAAGCGGTGTAAAATGAAATGCGTTAAAAATATCCTCTGCCGGCGGATACACAACCGTGCGGCTATACTCTTCTTTCACAAACTGATACAGCTGCCGGTAATATGGTTTGGCGAATTCCTCACGGACTGCCGGAAGCCAGTCGTTTGTTATCATTGCCATAATTTCATTCACTCCTATCTACGCACGGAGACACCGCGTTCTGCCAGATAATCTTTCAGATCCATGATCTCCAGCTCCTTATAATGAAACAGGGACGCTGCCAGTGCTGCATCTGCATGTCCCTCTGTCAGGCCTCATAAAAATGTTCTTTTGTGCCCGCACCACCGGATGCAATCACTGGAATGGAAACATTGTCTGCAATCTGTCTGGTCAGTTCAATATCATACCCTGCCTTTGTTCCATCGCAGTCCATGCTGGTCAGAAGAATTTCTCCCGCACCAAGTCTGTTAGCTTTCATTGCCCATTCTACAGCGTCAAGCCCGGTATCAATACGACCGCCGTTTTTGTAAACATTCCAGCCACTTCCATCCTCTTCGTCTGGCATCAATGGCGACTACCACACACTGGCTGCCAAACTTGTCCGCTGCATTTCCAATCAGCTCCGGTGTATTGATTGCGGAAGAATTAATGGAAATCTTGTCGGCACCTTCCCGAAGCAGTACCTTAAAATCCTCAACCGTGCGGATTCCGCCGCCTACCGTAAACGGGATAAACACCTTCTCTGCAACCTTACGCACCATGTCTACCACCGTTGCACGGTGATCGGAAGATGCGGTAATATCCAGAAAGACTACTTCATCTGCGCCCGCCTTGTCGTAAGCTGCTGCGACCTCTACCGGATCTCCGGCATCTCTTAAATTCACAAAGTTAATGCCTTTTACCACACGTCCGTCATTCACATCCAGACAAGGAATAATTCTCTTCGTAAACACTATGCATTTCCTCCCTGCAGCTTTGCAAAATTTTTCAAAATCGAAAGTCCAACCGTACCGCTCTTTTCCGGATGGAACTGACATGCAAATGTATTTCCGGATTCTACCGATGCATGAATTGTCGTACTGTACTGTGTGGTTGCTTTCACTATCTGTTCATCCGCTGCTTTCAGATAATAAGAATGTACAAAATATACATACGGATTTTCCTCCAGCCCAGCAAAAAGTCTTCCGTCATTCTGTAAATGCAGAGAATTCCACCCGATGTGCGGAATCTTAAGTCCCGACTGATCCGAATCCGCAGAATCTGTCCGTCCAGCACATGGAGTCCCTCTACACCCTGACTCTCATCGCTTCCCTCAAAGAGAAGCTGCAGTCCCAGACAGATGCCAAGAAATGGCTTATTTTCCGCTGTCACCTGATGAATCACCTTGTCCAGCTCGTATTTTTTCAATTGTTCCATCGCATCGCCAAATGCACCGACTCCCGGAAGAATCACTTTGTCTGCGGTCTCAATCTCGTGAAAATTACGTGTGATCACACAGTCTTCTCCGAGAAAATGCAATGCTTTTTCCACGCTTTTTAAATTTCCAGCGTCGTAGTCTATTATTGCAATCATATAGGTCTTACTCCTAAATTAACAGTCTCCTGCCTTACTTTCTGCTATTTTTTTTATCCCAGCCCAAGTTCTTTCAGCTTCTGATGCAATTTTACCGTATAATCATCCCGCTTTCTGGTCTGGTAGATATCCAGTGCCTCATCCCCTGTCATATCATAATCTTTCAGCAGTGCTTTGATAATCTTTCCTCCGATCTTCTCAAGCTGATCTTCACAGCCATACTCTTTGGCATTTTTTTCTGGTTCAGGTCATAACGCCCATATGCACATAGCAGTGCATGAAGTGCATCAATTTTTGAACCGTAATTATCAAATACGAGATATGCCTGATACTTTTCCGAGACAGCAGCAAGAGTTGCCAGCTGATGATAAAGCTTTTCATCGCGCTCCTTGATCGAAAGCCCCTGCAGCTTACGGTATGCCTCCACATAAGAACCCTGCTCATATTTTTTTCCTTTGCCTGACTTAAGTTTGCCTGTTACCCCAAAAAGATTTGTCACAATCATGACAAATGCAAACAATGACACTGCCATAAAGAACAATCGCAATCACCGGTCCCCTTTGGCAGCGGCGGTGTGTTATCCACTTCCTTAGGTTTTTTTCTCCTTTTTCGGTTTCGGCGGTTTTGGCTGTTTGGGCTTCTTTTTCTTTCTTCGGTTTTTCTCTTTTTTCGGTTTTTCCTTTTTTCTTTTCCGGTTCCCTTCCGGCATCACCGCCTGTACCTTCAAGTTCCTTTAAGATCTGCTGGTTTTCCTCCGAAAGTTCACTGACATCCGCTCCCTGTGTATTTCCGATGTCAACCGCCTGCTTTTCTTCCTCATCATCCTCTCCGAAAATAATCCGGGGAAAGTTTCTGCCAGAAGCCGCCTTCTTTCTCTTTTTCTCTTTCTTATTCTTTTTCTTTTTTTTCATTTTTCCCATTGGAAGCGGTTTCTTCTGCCTGTGCCGGTATGTCTTCCTGCTCTGTAAGTTCTGGAATCTTATCTGCCTCTTCTTCCTGTGGATTCATTTCCGATCTTGCAAAATCACCGATGGAATCAGCTTCTTCCAAAGGTTTTCCATCTTGATCAGAAGAAAGCATATCCCCCAGATCCGATAAATCCTGATCTCCGGAAAGCATATCCATAAGATCCGAATCCGAAAGCCCTGACAGATCCAGTTCTCCATCCTCTTCTTTTGGCAGATTGCTGTCAAACGTTCCGACTGCATCATCAAGTGTATTCACCTCGAAATCACCCTCATCGGGTGGTATTGCAGTTTCCAACGGACTTTTCCCCTGAAAACCGGTTTCTTCTTCCTTTGCTGCATCCCCTGTCGAAAAATCATCCTGTGGAATATTATCGAGCAGATCATCCAGGGAAGCGTCAATCTGTGTGGCTTTTTTCTTCCTGTTTTTTTGATTCAGGCTCTCGGTATACTCCGAATATCTTCCTTGAGCAGTTCTTCCTCAAACTCCCTCAAAAAATCTTCTTCATTTTTCGCTTTTGCCTTTTCCTTCGTTTCTTCTTCTCCAAACAATTGCTTTTCAAAATCATCTCTCAGAACCTGTTTTGCTGCCGGCTGTTCCTTCGGATGTTCCGTTTCTTCTCCATGCATGGAATTTAATAATTGATCCAGATAATTTTCCGATGAGTGGTCTCCCATGTGTTTTTCTCCATTCCATCTGTTTATTCCATAAACCTGCAAAGGGATGTGATGAAGCCATCACACCCCTTACTGTTTTGCCGGAATTTATTTGTTTCTCTTTTGCAAGTAATTCATCAATGGCATCTACAAGACTTCCGATTTCAGGTTTGGTCAGCTGTGCATCTGCACCAAGCGACTCCCCCTTTTTCTTCTCATTTCCTCATTTACAAGAGAGGAGAAAATGATAACCGGAAGATGTTTCAGTTTGTCATCTGATTTGATCAGCTTCGTAAGACGATGTCCGTCCATCTGGGGCATTTCAATATCGGTAATGACACAATGAACGTTCTCGTCCAATGTCCCCGCCTTTTTCAAATTCCTGAATCTTGTCCCATGCTTCCTGTCCATTACATGTAACAATCAGTTTGTCGTATCCTGCTTTTTTCAGGCAGTCCGTAATCAGACTGCTCAGCAACGGAGAATCCTCTGCAATCAGAATTGGATCCTCGCTCCGGCTTCTCTCCCCGATCTGTTCAATATCATTGACCCTGAGACCGGTTTCCGGACTGATGGATGATACAATTGCCTCAAAGTCAAGAATAACAACCAGTTTTCCGTCCATCTTGATCACACCAGTTGCAACACTTCCGTCTTCTCCATTAATCGTAGAATCCGGTTTGATGATCTCATTCCATGATACACGGTGAATTCCTACCACCTGATCCACATGAAATGCCACATCAAGTTTATTAAAATTCGTGATAATAAACAGACCTTCCTGTCCATCATCCTCCATGTCAAGACACTTTTTTCAGATTGATGACCGTAATCATCACCTCGCGCGGCATAAAAATGCCTTCTACGCTCGGATGTGTATTCGGTACAGGAGTAACCTTCTGGTATGACAAAATCTCCCTGATCTTTGCCACGTTGATTCCGTAATGATTATCTCCTAATGTAAACTCTAAAATTTCTAATTCGTTCGTCCCTGACTCTAACAGAATATTTGTATCCATATACGTCCTCCCGCACTTTTCTGTATTGGTAATCCCTTATGTTTATTATATCATATTTTTGTAAAATTTGGGGGCATTTATTTGTATTTCAGAGAATAAATTGTATCTTTTATTTCTGCATACAGTGTCTCACCCGAAATTTTATCAGCCTGGTCTTTCGAATCTGAAACAGTAAAACCGCTGTTTTCTTCTTTCCGCCCCTGATGGTTTCCCCATAAGAGGAAAGACTTCTGGTTCCGAGCGAAGCAGTCTCCTTTATCCTGTTTTTTCCGTCAAAACATGCATAAAATGTAATACCGAGTTTTTCTGTATCCAGCCTGACCTTTTTCTTCCCCTTATTTTTTAATTTCGAACTTCATCACAACAAGTTTGTTTCCATCCTCAGGAGTTACTGCAAAATAGTCTCCCTCTTGATAGATATTCTGAACCCTGCATCCTTTGTAAGAAACGGTCAGACCCGATGCATGTCCAATTGCCTCGGCGATCGGCATCGTCTCCATCTCCTGTGTCTGGGTTTCTCCCGTGGCATCTGACGCCATGTTGTTGTCCGCACTCTGGGTATTCTGGCTCTCCGGCATCTGGCTGTCCTGTTTTTGTGTTTCCTGTGTCTTTCGATGAAGCGGCTGTCATTCCGTCTTTTCTGCTCAATATTATACTTTTGCAAGAATATGCGCCGAATACTGCACGACCAGATTTTTCTTCGTCCTCTGACAAATCATACATCTGTTCCACAGCCTCCCAACAGGAGTATTGCTGCCACTGCCATCACAGGCAGACTTATTTTCTTTTTCATACTCTTTTACCCTCTTGTCACTTTTGTCCTATAATCTATATTTTATGGTATCATATTCTGAAAAATAAGACAATCTTTTTCTTTGCATTAATTATTGGTCTCCAATTCCATCCAAAAACTCCACACCGTCTGGGTGATTGACTGCACCGCATTTCTGATGAAAAGAATCCATAATTACCTTGACAATGGACAATCCGATTCCGCTTCCACCATATTCACGTGTTCTTTGCTTTTGTCTACTTTATAGAATTTCACCCAGATCTTGTCAAGATCCTCTTCGGGAATCGGGTCACCGGTATTAAACACACACTCATGCGTACCAGATGGTCATGTTTTTTTGAAAACGAATGGTAATCTTTTTTTCTCCTGCCGCATGGTTCATGGCATTGGTCAGGAAATTCGTAATCACCCTCTTCCACCTTAAACTCATCCCCCAGACATATACCGGGCCTTCCCTGTAAAATTCGATATTCACCTGTTTTTGTGCCGCCATAATGGATGCAGACTGGATCACGCCGTCAATCAGCTCCGTGATATCAAACCGTGTCATTTCCACGGTATCATTGCCAAACTCCAGCTGATTGAGTGTCAGCAGCTGCTGCTTTTACCATATATGATTCATCTTTTTCCGATTCATCCATAATCACATCACAGTAAAAATCACGGCTCTCCGCATCATCATTGATGCATTCTTTTTAATCCTTCCGCATATCCCTGTATGAGTGCCAGCGGTGTTTTCAGCTCGTGTGAAACATTCGAAAGAAATTCTTTTTCTCATTTCATCGATCTGTTCTTTTTTCTCGATATCCTGCTGCAGGCTGACGTTTGCTGTCTTTAGTTCCGAAATCGTCTCTTCCAGTGTCTCCGACAATTCATTCATGGAATTTCCAAGTTCATCAATCTCCCGGCTCACATGACGTACCGGTATATACTTTGCATCAAAATCCAGCTGTGTCATCCTTCTTGCAATATCGGATAAGGCATGGATCGGATGGGAAATTCCTTTCGAGAGAACGATGATCAGAATCACGCTTAAGATGATGGCTCCCGTGCTCACCATTACAAAAAACTGGTTTGTTATGCTCGCACTTTCCCCGAATGCTTTCCACAGCCGCACGCATGTAAAGATTGTTTCCATTTTTTAAAGTTCCCAGAAGAACCAGATACTCCGACTGCACCCGTTCATCGGTCTGCCGAAGCAGCGTATAATCCTTTCCGTATGAAAGCACCTGCACACGGCTGCGGTCACTTCCATACAGCCAGTCCTCCATCTGCATCTGAAAACGCTGTGCACTGCTGTAGGAACTCCATATCAGGTTTCTGTCCTGATCTGCAAAAAGCATATTGATATTTTCCGTTTGCACAGATTCTCTCGAACTGCACATACGCATCATCACTGGAATCCCCTGCTTTCACAAAATCAGCCTTACCTGGTCAAAACTGCTTTTTTTAACTCTTTTTCCTTATGAAAAAATAATATTTTTCCAAAAGGTGGTATTAAAAAACCAGCACATCGCAACCGTTCCCGCAACAATGACAACCATCGTCAAAATCAGCTGCCACGTCAGGGAAGTCTTTTTGTTTCTTTTCCATTTAGGACACCTCAAACTTGTAACCCATTCCCCATACGGTTTTTTTTATATAACTTCCACATGCTCCGAGTTTATTTCTCAGTTTTTTTACATGTGTATCAATCGTCCGTGCATCCCAAAATAGTCATAATTCCACACACTGTTTAAAATGCGTTCCCTCGAGAGGGCAATCCCCTGATTATTCATAAAATATTCCAGCAGTTCAAACTCCTTGAAACTGAGTTCTACCGGATTTCCCGAAATTTTCACCTCGTGTGCTGTCTTATCCAGAATAATCTCTCCTGCCGTCTTAAAATCGGCCGCATCACCGCTCTTATTGGTCCGGCGCAGAATCGCTTCGACACGTGCCACAAGAATTTTCGGTGAAAACGGTTTGGTTATATATTCATCAACCCCAAGGTCAAATCCCATAAGTTCATCACTCTCATCACTTTTGGCCGTGAGCATGATGATCGGAACTTTGATGTCTGACGGATTTCCTGCAGACTTCCCAGCCGTCCATCTTCGGCATCATCACATCCAGAATCAGCAAAGCGATCGCTTTGTCTTTATAAAAAATATCCAGTGCTTCCTCTCCATCTGCTGCTTCTAAGACTTCATAGTTCTGCCGGGTCAAAAAATCCCGTACCAGCTTCCGCATCCGGCTCTCATCATCTACCACAAGGATCTTCACTTTGTCCATCTCTATTCTGCCTCCTGTTCCGTCAGTCTCAATTCCCTCTCCTCAAGCTGGCTTTCCCGTTCATCCAGCTGTTTTTCCCAGATTTCGTATTTATCAATCACCTTATTTTCATAGTTTAAAATCGTCACATTATCTTCGCTGAGCCACGTAATCACAAGCATCCCAATGATGCCAAGTGCAAAAACAACTGCGAAAAAATGTGCTGATGTGAAACAGTTTCTGATAATCCCGGTTCTTCTTCCGGCGGTTTTTACTGACCACATGCTCTTTGTTTTTCTGTCTTTTTTTCTTCTGCTTTATTTCCTCTTTAGCTTTTTTTTTCTTTTTGAAACCATTCCTTCCGGTTCATACACCGTAATCGGAAGAATATCTTCTCTCCGGATATAGGGAATGGTATACAGATATTCCTGAAGCCTGTGCAAAAAATCATATCCGACCGGCGTGACAAAAATTTCTTTTAACACCAGTTTGTTATATAACGCCAGCACAATATCCGGATCATCCATTCTCGTATTTTTCCGGATATACCCGATGATCTCTACCTCATGTTTTGCTGTATGTTCCTGTTCCTTTGTTTCAAATGCGTAGCCTTCTACCTGATACATAACTTATCCTCTACCATTTATAAGCACTGCTGGCATCCCGTTCGGCGATTTCGCCGTCCTGATATGCCTGAATCAGTTTTTTCAGTTCCTCAATGCGGATCATCATGCGCTTACCAACGTCTGTATCACCCACCAGAATACGTTTATCCCGGTATTCCACTGCTTCCTGATGCGATACAATATCCAGTTCATCTCTTACCGCCTCGTTTGACCAGTCAAAACGGTTCATGGGCAGAAAGCGTCAGTCCATAAGAATTGTACGTCAGTGTATATCCTGCAATTCCCGTTTTTCTCCGGTATGTTTTTGAAAATCCACCGTCGATCAGGATCAGTTTTCCGTTACACTTGACCGGATTTTCGCCGGCAATGCGCTCTACCGGTACATGACCATTGATGATATGCACAAAATCCCCCCGTCAGCCCGAATTCTTTAAGTATATTATCTGCCGTTTCCTCTTTGTCAAACAAATGATAATACGCATTCTTACTCTCATGATGCATGGACTTGTCCGCAAGAAAATACCGCTCAAACGTTGCCATCTTACTCCGTCCGTACAAAGGAGAATCCGGTGCCGTCCAGATATACCACATGATATCCCTTCCTTTTTCCCTCTCTTTTCATCCAGAGAGAAAAATGCTTTGCGGACATAGGATTCCAGCACATCATAGAGTGCTTTTCCCGCTGTATTCCCTGCCATATACATTTACTTTCTTAAATGTCCCATCCGGATTCAGCGGCACACATCCATGATAAAGCAGATTTCCGTTGTAGACTTTATACATGCTGCCTCGTTTTAGCAGAAGCCGTACATGGCGCTGCAGTTTCTCCACAGTGTATAAACGAGGTGCGCAGCCGGTTCATGACTTCCTGTTCCTCAGGTGTCAGATCATACGGATGTTCCGGATCAATGGTAGGAAAACTGGTATCCAGCATGTCATAGGTTTTTCCATCAATTTCCACTGTTTTGTTCTCGTAATTAATACGGTGCGCAGACAGCGGTTTTTCCATACCATACTCCGGCCATTTGTGGATCAGCTGTCCTTCCAGTTTAAACTTTTATGATGGCAATTGCCTTATGCATTTTCCGGTTCATCAGCGTTTCTTTTCTTGCTGCGTTCTTCATCCGTGGAATCTTTCAGTATAAACTGTCTGCACGGATCATCGCGGTAAGCATCCATGGCAAATGTTGCAAGCGGAACCATATTGATGCCAATAACCATCCTCAATCAGATCCAGATTTCCATACCGGATACTTGTCCGGATCACAGATGCAATGCAGGCAAGCTGCCCGGCTGCTGCCCCCATCCATACCATATCGTGATTCCCCCACTGGATATCAAACGAATGATATTGTTCCAGCTGATCCATAATCCGGTCCGGTGACGAACCGCGGTCATCACATCCCCGAGAATATGCAGATGATCAATGACCAGCCTCTGCACCAGTTCCGCCAGTGCCACAATAAAATTATCTGCCTGCCCAAGTTCCAGAATGGTGTTGATAATTGCCTCGTAATAGGCCTCTTTATTCAAAACCTCCTGCTTTTCCGTAATCAGTTCCTCGATTACATACGCATAATCCTCCGGCAGCGCCTTGCGCACTTTGGATCTGGTGTATTTGGAAGATACTGTCTTACACACCTCGATCAGCCGGTACAGTGTGATCTTATACCAGTTCTCGATATCGTCCTCGGTCTGACGCACCAGCTCGATTCGTTTTTTCTGTGGATAATAAATCAGTGTTGCCAGAGACATCTTATCTGCCGTACTTAGCGTATGCCCGAATACGTCATCAATCTTTTTGCGGACGGCTCCAGACCCGTTTCTCAATACGTGGGAAAATGCTTTAAATTCCCCATGTATATCCGACAAAAAATGTTCCGTGCCTTTTGGCAGATATAAAATAGACTGCAGATTGATAATTTCCGTAGATGCTTTTTCCAATCGTCGGATACAGTTCTGCAAGCTGTTCATAATAATGTAATCGTTGTTTTTCCACTTATAATACCCCTTTTCATGAGCATACATCCGCTCATTATTCCTATGAAACAGTTTACCATAATTTCCTGCTTTTTGTGCACTCGTTCACATAAAAAACAAAAAAGAACTGTATGCCAGACGCATCAGTTCCCTTTTATGTATTTATCCTATACCTTTCGTCTTTCCCCTTTCTTTTTGTTTTGACTGAATTTGACTTTTTTATTTACATATTGATTATATCTTTCCTATTTTTTTCAATTCGGGTCTAAATTTTTTTGATATTTCCGGCGACTTTTGTCGGTCAGGGGTCAAAATGATCCTTATCCGGAAACGCGATATGTCATTTGACCTTTTTTTAGCGTTTATCATTATAATAGATTTGATATTTTTATTTGGAGGTGATGGTTCATGCTGACACGCGAACAATTATCCAGAAATCTTGGAACAAATCTGGAAAGAGAGCGCTTTAAACTCGGCTATTCACAGCAGGATATGGCAAAAGCACTAGATATGTCCCTTTCCTCGTACAAAAGACTTGCCAATGGGGATACCGGAAAAGTCGATGTCTATACCGTATATAAGCTCAGCCAGCTTACCGGAAAGATGTTCTATGAATTATGTGGCGAATCCTCTGATTTATTCCAGACCTATGACCGCATGCGCAATCTTTCGCCCTACACAGTTACATTTTATTGAATCCCTTGTACAGTTTGAATTCGATTTTGCCAGAAATCTGAAACGGTTCCATCGGTTTCCCGCGAGGACTATACCACTATGATCATTCCAAGTGGAAACATGCACGATGGAATGGTGTATGATTCCTGTTCTCTCGAAAAATCAATATTTCCGGATACCGCAAACGCTATGGAAACCAGATTGATTGTGCACTTCTTGTCACAAGTGATCATATGTCTCCTGTCTATCATGCAAACGATATTTTATTAATCGCGCGGAATCCCATACGTGATGGCGACACCGGTATTTTTATTAACAAAGTGACCGGTCTTCTTTACATCCGCCGCCTTCGCCAGACAGATCCCTGGCGCTTAGAACCTCTCACCTATTACGGACAGACGTTTTATATCGACAGTAATAACGCATCGGAGATGTCCCACTGGATTATCTTTGGTCATGTTATTTCCAAAACCCGTGGATAATTCTTATTCATGCACAACAAAAGACGCCATCAGATACTTCTGATGACGCCTAATGATTTCCACACTCCATTGACTGCTCCTCACTTCATCTTTTGTTCTATATCCATTCTTCTTTTGTTTACCGAAATGACGTTCTGGACAAATCACCTTTTTATCCGTTCCTCTTTGTCCGCTCTCTTTTTGTACTCTGTCACTGGTTTCCATTCTCGAATGTTTATTCTTTCATCAAGTGAAGCCTGATGACCTGTGTTTGTGTTGCTCCCTGCCAATGGCTTATGTTCCCTTTGGACTGTACCTCCCACATTAGATTTCACGTCCAGAGCTTTCTCGTCACCCTTCGTGATGGCTGCTTGTTTTTTTTTGTTGTTTTAAATATAACACGCATTTTACATTATGTCAACCTGTTTTTTTATTTCTTTTTATTTTTCCTTTATATTTCTCATAATTGTTTATTTTATTGTGTTTTTTCAGATAATTTATTTTTTTATAAAAAGAACGTGCTTTTCGCACGCTCTCTTTTTGTATTTATGCCGGCATAGCCAGATAGTATCCCTGAAACAGATCCACTCCCAAAGACCGTAAAAATCACACTCTTCTCTTGTCTCCACACCTTCCGCAAGCACCTGCATTCCTCTTTCATGGAAACTTTCCAGATATGTACGGACGTTCTCCTGTTTTCTGGCGTCGTTGTCAATTCCACAGATCAGGGGAGCGGTCCAGTTTTACGATATCCGGTGTATACAGATATACGGCATTCATATTGTTTTCACCCATGCCAAAATCATCCAGCGATACCTTCCAGTGCTTATTCTGACCATCTCACTTTTTCTGACCCACTCGCGCAGGGAAACTTTCGGATACTCTAAAAATCTCAATGATCCTTTTTTCCTTTCTGGTTTCCAAAATAAGTATCAAATGCTTCTGCCTCATTCTCCGTAAAACTTTCCGATGGGAAAGAATTGATACAGAGATATTCCTGATATCCCCGCTCAATATACGCCTGTGTTGCACCAAAAAAGTGGCAACTTCCAGTATATGCAGTTTATCCCTGGCAAATTCATCAATCAGCTGCCCCACCGGGTCATCTTCTTTGGTCTCATCAACGCTTCATATGCATATATTCTCACACAATCTTTATAAAAAGATCGGCTGGAACACATATTCAATCTCAAGTCCTTCTAAAGCTGCCTTCACTTCATTGTCCAGCGGTAATTTTTCATATGCTATCATAAATCTGCTCCAAATTTTTTACTTCTGTTTTTTATCTACTAATTTTTAAAAGAATGGATCGGAGCCGGAATACGTCCTGTACGGTTGATAAAGTCATCACAGGAGTATTTGTTTACCGGCATAACCGGGGCATATCCAAACAATCCTCCAAATTCCACTCTGTCTCCCACACCTTTTCCCCACAGCCGGAATCAGACGTGCAGCGGTTGTCTTCTGGTTCACCATTCCGATTGCCATCTCGTCTGCAATCATTCCGGAAATGGTTGTTGCCTTTGTATCTCCCGGGATGGCGATCATATCCAGTCCTACGGAACATACGCAGGTCATTGCCTCTAATTTTTCAAGGAAAATGCTCCTGCCTGTACCGCGTCGATCATGCCCTGATCCTCGCTGACCGGAATAAACGCACCGCTTAAACCACCCACATAAGAAGAAGCCATCACGCCGCCCTTCTTTACCTGATCATTGAGCATGGCAAGTGCTGCAGTGGTTCCCGGTGCACCTGCATACTCGAGACCGCACTCACAGAGAATATCCGCAACACTGTCTCCGATTGCCGGAGTCGGTGCCAGGGAAAAGATCCACGATACCAAACGGAATGTTTAACATCTTAGATGCCTCCTGTGCCACCAGCTGGCCGACACTGGTAACCTTAAATGCCGTCTTTTTGATCGTCTCACAAAGAACTTCAAAATTCTCGCCACGCACTTTTTCCAGCGCATTTTTTTACAACACCAGGACCTGCTGACACCGACATTGATGATGGCATCTGCCTCGGTCACTCCATGGAATGCCCCCGCCATGAACGGGTTATCATCCGGTGCATTACAAAAAGACCACCAGCTTCATGCAGTCGGCAGAATCGTTGTCCTTTGAAATTTCTGCCGTCTGAAGAATAATCTCGCCCATAAGCCGTACTGCGTCCATGTTGATGCCCGTCTTGGTGGATGCCAGGTTTACGGAACTGCATACACGTTCAGTACTGTGCAGTGCCTGTGGAATAGAACGGATCAGAAGTTCATCCGCTTTCGTCATTCCTTTAGATACCAGTGCGGAATATCCGCCGATCAGATTGACGCCGACCGTCTTTGCTGCACGATCCATAGTTGCGGCGATTGTAGCAAAATCCTCCGGTGTCTTACAAGCCGAACCGCCCACCAGCGCAATTGGTGTCACAGAAATTCTCTTATTTACGATTGGAATGGAATAACTTTTTTCAATCTTTTCTCCGGTCGCTACCAGATCTTTTGCCACGGTTGTAATCTTGTTGTAAATATTCTGATTCAGACGATCCAGATCCGAATCAATACAGTCAAGAAGACTGATCCCGAGTGTGATGGTTCTCACATCCAGATTCTCCTTCTCGATCATTTCGTTGGTTTCCTGTACTTCCCAGCTGTTAATCATTCTTTGCTTCCTCCATGTTTTAGATACGATGCATTTTTTTCAAAAAATTTCTTCGCGCTGACATTTGATTGAAACGCCTATTTTTTCTCCCAATGCATCCATTTCTCCGAAATCTCTGCAAAATGCTTCTTTGCATCTGCCATATCCACAATCATCATCATATTAAAAAAATCCAGAAACAATCGTCTGTGAAATATCAAGCACGTTTACGCCGTTGTCAGCAAGATAAGTACATACCTTTTGCAATAATACCGACGGTATCTTTTCCTACTACTGTAATGATTGCTTTGTCCATTGTTTTTTTCCATAATATAAACTCTCCTTTTTACTCTGCACGAATTACAGGCGAAACCGCATTTCTTTTTGCCACATACATCGGGAAATCATCCGCTTTGTACGGATTATCCCCCATCGTAACTTCCAGACGCACTGCTTCATACGCCAGTTCCTCGTAATTATTTTCCTTGCTTAAATGGCCCAGTACCACTGTGCCGAATTTATCATGAAGAAGTTCACAGAGCAGCTGGCCGCTCCGCTCATTCGACAGATGTCCCCTGTTTCCCATAATCCTGCGTTTCAGCGGATAAGGGTATACGCCCGTTTCGAGCATATGAATATCATGATTTGCCTCCAGCAGCAAAGTATCAAGTCCCTGCAGCTGCTGCAAATCTCATCATCATAATTTCCCAGATCGGTTACTACCGCAAAGGTACGGTTTCCTTTTTTTTATCCGGTATGCCACAGGATCCGCCGCATCATGTGAGATATGGATCGGGGTAATCGTCAAGTCTCCGATTACAAAATCTTCCTGCGGAACAATTTCATGAAATAATTCCGGGTCGATCTTTCCCACAGACGGCGTGTTCTTAATGGCTTCAATGGTTCCTGCCGTCGCATACATCGGCAGCCCATATCTTCTTGCCATAACACCAAGTCCCGCGATATGATCCAGATGTTCATGTGTAACCAGAATCCCATCCATATCCTGACTCTTTAAATCTACCTCGTTTAATCCATTCTCAATCCGCTTTCCGCTGATCCCCATCAATTAACACATGGTGGTTGTCCGAGCCTACACAGATACAGTTTCCACTGCTGCCACTTGCAATACTGCATAATTCTAACATACTATTTCTCTTTCAGTAAATTTCTACCCGGTCTCCATTATTAAGCGGCTGGGAAAATTCAGCTTCCATGCCATTTACAAGCGTTGCAATTGCGTCCGTTTCCGGCGTTGAGATCAAACGTGATCCGGTCAAAAACATCCACAAATATGTAATCTTCTTTTCCCGTAAGTTCCACCGTCTCGCCATTTACCGTGACAACACAGACCGTATCTTTTTTTCTCCGACTCAGCCGCCTTGGCCTCCCCGGAGGTTTCCGAGTCATTTCTTCCCGCGATATTTCCGCGGAATCTGTAACCCCCTGCTGTTGCATTATACCGATTCTCACTCTCTGACGCAACCCCGAAGCTTAACGGTGTCCAGTCAATGGAGAAATTTTCGTATACCAGGGTCTCCATCCCGCTTCCCTGTTATTGACCAGAATTTCACTGTCAGGGGTCAATTTCCACGTCCATAAATTCTGCAATCTGTGCACGGTATAAAAATTCCGTGTCTCGATGGAATCTCCCTCCTGAATTTCATAGGAATCCGGTTCAAGGCTTCCGTTTACCTCGACAAATTTCGGACATACCACGTTCTGTCCATTGATCACAAACGAAATCACGGACTCGTGATACTCCGGAAGCTTGTCCGATGGTATACACCGCATTATCTCCTGCCGTTGATGGCTCAATCGTAATATCGGAATTTGGCTCCAGCGGTGTGTTGATATTTGCCGGTTGGCCATTCATCGTCACTATGGCGGCCTCCCCCAGCCTCTCCTCTTGCGATTCTTGCGCCTCCATTCACGGTGAAATTGATCGGCATTCCGCGTTTCGGAAACAGCTGGTCATTCGAAATCCCGCCTGCATTGCCGCATCCACAATGGTCAGCTTACTGTTGTCATACAGCTTCATTCGTTCTCCGTTAAAATGGACCATAATAAAGTTATTTTTCTGGTCATAATAATTCAGGCAGATTCCAATCGGTGTGACAAGCAGCGGATCTTTTTGATATCTTCCTGCTCAAATGTCACTTCTTTAAGCACTTCTTCGCCTCTTAATGCCACACGCTCCGTCGGCAGATCCAGATGCCCGGCAAGTTTTTCCGTAAAACCGTGAATCTTTCCGCCACCGCCGACAACAAAGCAGGCGCTTACGGTTTTATCCCCATTCAGTTCCTTTGATCTTTGCAGCCACCTCGGAAGTAATCTTCTCCACCGTCGGGGCAACCAGCTCCCAGATCTCCTTGGATGGAATTGTATGGGAAATACTCATAATATCCTCATATGTCACTTCATCCTCACTCGAAGATGCCAGTTTCATTTTCTCTGCAGTCTGAAAATCAACCAGATACTGCTGCACGATCAGCTCGGTCAGTTCATCCCCTGCATATGGAATCATACCATAAGCTATGATACTTCCCTCTCTTGTGATGGAAATATCTGATGTTCCCGCCCGACATCGACCAGCGCAATATTTAACATCCGGAAATTTTCAGGGATTGCCACATTGATCGCCGCAATTGGCTCCAGTGTCATATTGGCAACCGTCATTTTAGCCTGACCGACTGCGGAATACAGCCCGTCCACAACATCTTCCGGCAAAAATGTTACGATAATGTCCTCACCGATTTTATTTGCTTTATGTCCTTCAATACTGATAAATACTTCTTCGTTTAAATAATATTTCACAACCGAATATCCGACACAGTAAAACTTATATTTTGTGTCATTCTGTTCCCCGCAAAATATCCTGTGCCTGCTCTACCCCCCAGAAGATTTAATGTGTGGATATCTTCTCCTGTGACGACCGACTCCTCCGCATACTCATACTCCACATGCGTAGTGACGTTTTTTAACACACGGCCGGCGGCTGCAATACACACTTCCGAAAGCGGTGCATCCAGCTGCGCTTCCAGCTCTGCTTTTACAGCGGAAATCGTACGCGCCACTTTTCCAATATCATGAATCTGTCCATCCAGCATGGACCGTGTCTCATGCTGTCTGACATATTGTGCCTCTACAATAAAGGCTCCATCTTCTGTCCGGTGTCCGACCGTTCCCACCACATTGCGGGTTCCTATATCCAAAACCAAATACGTTATTCATATGCTTCTCTCCTCAGCGCTTCCTCTGTCTGTGTCAGTGTTTCTTCCAATGTCCCATTATTATCTATTACCACCCGGCAGTGTCTGCGGTATTCCTCCTCACTCAGCTGGCTGGCAAACATCCGGTCCATGTGCATCGGAATACCCTCTTGATGCCTTCAGACGAGCTCTCCGGTTTTCTTCTGTAGTATAAATATACCAGAGTTCATCACAGATTTCATCATAATGTTCCTCGATCAGAAGTGCAGCTTCCAAAACCAGCAGAAAAAAGTTTTCCAGCCCGTTCCTCTGTCTCTTTCTGCTGCAGAACATATTCCCGGACCGCCGGGTGTACAATGGCATTCAGTTCTTCTCTTTTCCGGTCATCGGAAAAAGATGACAGCTGCAAAGCTGCGCACGGTCAACGATCCGTCCGGCTGGTAAATATCGTCCCCGGCAAATTTTTCTTTTTAACTTTTGAAAACATTCCGTCCCCGGCTGCATCAGATCATGTGCAATCTCATCTGCCAGCATAACCCTGATGCCCGGCTTTTGACGCAAGATGTGCAAGTATGGCAGATTTTCCTGCTCCCACCCTCCTGTAATTCCAATAAACCGCATTCCATCACCTCCCGGGTTTGTTCCTTTTCGTATATTTTTTTCTTAATGAGCCTCATACCAGTCCTGTCCGCATGCCGTACCGACGGCAAGTTCCACTTTCAGATCGGCTGCTTTTTGCATTTCTTCCTTCTTCCAAAAGTGCAATGACCTTTTTCCTTTTCTTCCTCCGCAGTCTCAATCAACAGTTCATCATGTACCTGCAAAATCAGACGCGAACGGAAATGTTCCCGGATCAGACGGTCATGTACCCGGATCATGGCAATTTTGATAATATCCGCAGCAGTTCCCTGAATCGGGGCATTCATGGCGACACGCTCGCCAAACTGTCTTGTCATAAAATTACCCGATGACAGCTCCGAATCGGACGGATGCGTCCAAACAAAGTTCTTGTATATCCCTTTTCCTTTGCCTGTGCTACGGTGTTGTCCAGAAATTCTTTTGATCTTCGGATATGTTTCAAAAAATAGCTGTCGATAAATCCCTGCGCTTCTTTGGTTCCTATATTTAAATCCTGACTCCAGTCCATAGGCACTGATGCCGTATACAATTCCAAAGTTTACAGCCTTGGCATTTCTTCTCTGTAAGTCTGTCACTTCATCAAACGGTACATGAAATACTTTGGATGCCGTACTTCGATGAATGTCCTGATTTTTCGCGGAACGCCTCAATCAGCTGCTCATCACCGGACATATGTGCCAAAAGCCGCAATTCAATCTGTGAATAATCGGAATCGACAAACAAATCTCCCGGCATTGGATGAAATACTTTTCTTATCATCTTTCCAAGTTCAATCCGGATCGGGGATATTCTGCAGATTCGGATCTGTACTGCTCAATCGCCCGGTTGCCGTGATCGTCTGATGGAACGTTGTATGGATTTTTCCGGTTGCATCAATAAAGTTTGACAGACCATCTGCATAGGTAGATTTGAGTTTGGAAAGTTTCCGGTATTCCAGAATATCTGCAACAATCGGATAATCTCCGGCAAAGTTTTTCCAAGACTTCTGCAGAAGTCGAAAAACCGGTCTTTGTCTTTTTTCTCATTCGGAAGCTGCATCTTTTCGAAAAAGAATCACGCCGAGCTGTTTCGGAGAATTTATGTTAAACGTCTCTCCCGCTTCCTCATAAATTTTCTGTTCCAGTTCCCCGATGGAAACCGACAGTTTCTGACCATACTCTTTTAATGCATTGGCATCGATACAGATTCCATCCTGTTCCATATCCGATAAGACAAACACCAGAGGCATCTCGATTTCGCGCATCAGCTGCTCCATCCCATGTTCCTTAAGTCCTTCCTTAAGAACTGCGGCTGATTTCCATGTAATATAAGATTCCCAGCAGGCATACCGGAGCACATCCGCTTCCTTTTCCGTGATGACATCCCCCGGCATCTGTTTGCCAAGCAGATCTGTTCTCGACGGAATCATCAGTCCCAGATAGTCTTTTGCAATATCCTCGTATGGATACGCTCCCTTGAGTGGATTGAGCAGGTATCTTTGCAATCGTACGGTCAAAAAAACGGGTTCTCATTTCTTCCGGTACATCGTGCAGATCAAAAGCAGCCAGCGCCGGCTTTAAATCTGCCGCATACAGTTCCTGTCGTTCCAGTAGATCCTGTTTTAAATTTTTTCTGCCGGAAGTTCCTGTGAAGCCACCATAAGATAATTGTCTTCTTCCGAAAACGAAATGGCAAGCCCGGCAAATTTCTGTTCCTCTGCGGTATCAAACAGGGAAAGCTGCTGGTTTTGTACTCCCTGCTCCACCACATAAAAGCCTGCCGCTTTTCCTCGGCTTTTTCCAGATCCGGTCTGCCGTCTTCTGATCCTTTACGATCTGAAAACTTTCTTCCGCATGGTTTTTTGGTGCGTCCACGGTAAACCGGTTCAAAAAGATTTTTTAAATTCGAGTCTCTTACACAGCAAATAGGCTTCCTCTGTATACAGAGAAGCCTTTCCGTCTATCTTTGCATTGGCAAAATCATAATCCACCGGAACATCTGTGATGATGGTTGCAAGTTCTTTGCTCATCACTGCCCTGATCCCAGTATTCTACAATATTTTTTTGGATGCACGCGGTGGCTTTACCACATCCGCATGTGCATGAACTTCCTCAATGCATC
>VOFK01000160.1_pt1 | contig 36001 bp, 64 predicted proteins | sample 5384121 | NCBI WGS metagenome assembly VOFK01 (sample SAMN12384730, study PRJNA508395) | human gut metagenome | isolation source: healthy gut J | host: Homo sapiens | reverse complement strand
ATTATCGCAGCAAAAAAAGTAGATTTCAGGACGTTGGTGTAATAGACGCTCAGTGAGAAGAATCTTGAGGCTTGGCAGGTGGAACTGTGCAAGATTGTAGAGAAAATCCAAATAAACCGATTGTGTCGTTGATACGCAGAAATGTGTGTATAAGTCCTGTTTATCGTCCGAGTAGCCCAAATCGACATTAAAATAAAACACATATAATAGAAGAAATTTATAAAACAAAAAATCTTTTCTGAATGACATGGGTGAAAGATAGAGGTAATCAGTCCTCTTTATTCTTGATGCTTAATGCATTGCTATAGAAGTAATGAGGTAGCTCCTTATTGCTCAGACTATAGTAAATTATGACTGAATATTGGTACGATTTTTGTTTTTGTAAGGTGAAGACCTATTTTGTGTTCATAGTAAAGCATTTGTTGGATTGATGAATGTAAAAGTAAAAGTGAGAATATTTTTCCCTTTATCTACGAAACCTAGTTTTAAATTTTGTTCGGTTATGTTGTCCTGAAATATCTAATTTTGTAAATGATGTTATGAGCTTACAGAAACATTTAACAATCAGATAAATAATAATTGTCCCTCCAAACAGGAATATAACTATGAAGAATAATGCTGCAATTTGTGTGGCTGAGTTAAAATTTAAAGCCACTGAAAAAAGTTCTACCATTAATCTCCCATCCTTTCACTTTATACAAATCCCACATTGGAGGAGATTGTTAGAACAGTCGTTAAATTCAGTATAGTATTCTCTTCCTTTATGGTCAACACAAAAATTTTTTTGATACAAATATTTTATCTTATATTATAGATATTACCCCCCGATTTGTTTATTTTGTCAACATTTGTTGTAAAAAAATATATCCCAAAAGTCAGTTATATTAACTGGCTCTTTTTTTTTGTGCAAAAAATATAGCAGGTTGGTGTAAAAGTAGCATATAAGACTCATTATCTTATGATAGACGTGCAATTCGTCTACCTGCCCCCATTAAGTGATATTTCATTGAGCATTTCACACACTTACAAAAAGAAATGTCGCCCCTTGTGGCAAATTTAATAGAAAAAGTGAAAGGCAATTAAACCCGTTTCCAAAGAAGAATTGAATATCCTCATTAAAAATGGCATTATCGTCAGAAGTTCGAATGGTTATGTTGACCCTGAAACACATTTTGTTGTAGGGCATTACAGAACAAAAGGCGGTGCCGGTCGTGTATATATCGAGGATATGTATGCTGATAAGGCTAAAAAATTATATTTGAAAGGATAAGAAGAACATATGGCGAAGATAACAAAGGCAGTTTCTCTAAAGAATGCTGAAATCAATATGGAAGATATGACAATCACTGAAACAACAAAAGATGATATAAAAGTATATTCATTGGACAAGTTATTGGCTGACTGGAATCATATAAATGGTATTTCTCTTACTATTAAGCAGGATGATGAGATTCCTGCTAACGAGTAATCGCGAGGGTGGTGGACGTTATTAAATTTGAACGACTTCAAGATGAAACAGATGAAGAACTAATTTATAGAATATGTTCACAAAAAAAAGATAATATTGGTACTTGGTCTGACGTAGCGTCGATTATCAATCAGTTGACAGGAAATGATTTTGGAGAAAGTACATATCGTAAGAAATTTCAATCATTTCAGAAGATGTTGAATGCTAATCAAAGTAAGTTTACCGATTCTGATGAACAACTTAAAGAACTTGAGTTTCAAAAAGAGAGAGTTGAACAAGGCAAAGGTGAAACTCCAAACAGAAAAGTTGGAATATAATCGTTGGTTGCGTGAAGAAGCTAGGGATGAATTGATTACAGAAAAAGATTTGTAATGCTATTGCTGCTCTCACACCTATGGATATTCCCACTTTTATATTGAGCCAAAACATAACACTCGTGGTTTCGCCCTTGTGTATGGTGATGAACATTTTGGCATTGAATATGAGTTAAAGGGATTATTTGGTGATATTATAAATGCTTACAGTCCCGAAATCTTTGAAGAAAGAATGTGGGATTTATTCAATCAGACTGTTGAAATCATAGATAAAGAAAATATTGATACTCTCCATGTATTTAATATGGGTGATTTCAAGGATGGTATTCTAAGAGTTTCACAGTTGATGAAATTGAGATATGGTGTTGTTGACGGAACAATTAAGTATGCTGATTTCATTTCTAATTGGTTGAATGAATTGACTAAGTATGTACGAGTTAAATATCAGTCTACGAATGGTAATCATTCAGAACTTCGTATGCTTGGACAACCAAAAGGTACTTTTACAGAGGATAATATGGGCAAAGTTGTTGCGGAGTTTATCAAAAACTCGATTAAAAAGATAATCCAAACTTTACTTATATAGAAAATCCTACTGATTGATTTATGCACAAAGTGGCTTTGCAATACTATTTTAGGGAATACATGGTGAAGTCAAGAATATGAAAACAGCCATTGATGAGTTTTCAAGAATTTACAATGTCCCTATTCAGTATTTGTTAGCAGGTCATTTACATCACAATAAGGCAGAAGAAATTGGTATAAATAGCGAAGTAATAAATGTTGGGTCTATCATTGGTATAGACAGCTACTCTCTATCTTTGCGCAAGGCAGCTAATGCTTCTGCAAAGTTGTTGGTATTTGAGCAGACTAAAGGAAAGGTTTGCGTATATACACTGAAATTAAATTAGTTTGCTACTACCCTATTGAGTTAAATTAAAAATAATTGCAAAGAACGAAAGGAAAATTAATTATGAAAAAGAACGATATTATTGCAGTATATGCAGAAAAGAACAATGTAACAAAGAAGGCAGCAACAGAAGTTGTTGGTTCAGTTATTGATATTATAAAGGATGGCATTTTGACAGAGGGTGTTGTTGATATTACTGGCTTTGTAAAATTAGAGAAAGTATACAAGGAAGCAACGACAGCAAGAAATCCTCAGACTGGTGAGTCTATCGCCGTGCCAGCAAAGTATATCCCAAAGGCAAAGTTCAGTTCAACATTTAAGAGAGAAATCAACGAATAATAGTGAGGTTTTAACATATGAAGAATTACATAGTAGATGATATGGAAGTTTTGGCTGATGATATTATATTTGAACTCGCTTCACAATCGACTGAATTTAAGAATATATCGGTAATTGGACATTATGAAGATATTGAACCAATTATAAAAAAGAATTGGCTCGTTATGATGATGTTTACTTCATATCACTTGAGATAGGTTTGAGTGGCGTGGTTGATTATGATGAAGAATATATTTTGTCTATCAATAATGATTATGAGGTTTTCGTTGAACCGGCTAAAAAGAAATGGCAAGTATTTCAACTATGATAGTGAGGTACTATATATTTTCAGTGATTGCTCGTCAAAACTGATTCATTGTAATTTAAATAAAAATGCGGAAGTATATGAAGTGGATTATGCTGATGAAGTTGAAGAAGATTATGAAGATGAGTTGGTTGATGATATAGATGACGGCAAGTATGTCGTTGTTAAATCAAATTTGAGTGACGATGAGATTAAAGACTTACTTGGTAGAGTAAGAGACAATCTTAACCATATGGATGAATGTTTTGCGGAAATGGACAGAATTCGTGAAATATTCGGTTGGTGAACTATATGAATTGTGAGAGTGTGTGAGAAATTGCACACTCTTTTTTTCTATGGGCAAAATGGTTTCTTTGTCGGGGTTCGATTCCTTGATTGCCGATGTTTTATGTTTTTCGTTTATGAAACGGAGAATATGAAAGTAGGTCGTCATTCAATTAGATTGACGATTAATTACGTATTTAGAATAGGGCAAGTCGGAGTAGCTACCGATTTGTATAGAGTTCCTACCACTCTTCCCTATTCTATATATTATCAAATGGTAGGAAGAAAGGTAGGATATTTTATGGGATTGATATTACCACAAAGAGTTAAAATTAAATGGACTGGAAACACTCGAAATCATTATGAATCAAAAGGATACATATATACAAAAAATCTTGATGAGTTTGAAGTAGATGTTAAAGACTTAACGAATGGTTCAACGGCTGGCGTAAAGATGAAATGTGACTATTGTGATCAAGTTGTTAATATGCCTTATAAAGATTATCTTATAAGACATAAAGATAAACCTTATTGTTGTAAACAATGCTTACAGCATAAAAAGAATTGAAAAAAGATGAAAAAGGTAATATTTCGTATGTTGAAGTTCCTTATCGAAATAAAGAATGGTTATATAACGAGTATATTTTAAAAAAGATTGTTCAGCATCTGATATTGCAAAAAGAATGTGGAATAAATGTGAGAAGTTTACGAGAATGGATACGTATTTTAGATTGCCTGAAAAAAAAAGCCGTTGAATAATATCACACAAGAAGAATTATATGATTTATATAGAGTTAAAAGATTATCATGTAAAGAAATTGCACAAAAAGTATAATGTTACAGATGGGGCAATTTCATATCAACTGAAAAAATTCGGCATTCCAATATATTCACCATCCGAAGCAATAAATATTTATTTATATGAAAAAGGTGGTATTGAAAAAGAAGGAACACTCAGTCTACAATGGAAAATCGCATAAAATCGTCATGTAAACAACGTGGGATTCCAATAAAAGATTTTAATGGGTTCGCCACAACAGAAGAACATATGGCAAGGAACAATACATATTATAAAGAATGGTTAAAAAATGTTTTTTAATAGAGACAATTATACATGTCAATGTTGTGGTAAACGTGGAGGAAATTTAAATGCACATCATCTATACAATTTTTCTAAATATAAAAATTTGAGGTATGATGTCAATAACGGAATTACTTTGTGCGAAAGATGTCATTTAATTCAATATCCAAATAGTTTCCATTCGATATATGGTCAAAAAAATAATACACCAGAACAAATTTATGAATTTATACAAAATTATAAAGAACAGCATAAGGAAGTAGTTTAATTTTATTATTCTACTTCTTTTTTTGTTATGCATAGGAAGGAAGTGATTTTTATGGCAGAACGTGCAAAACGTATACAAATGTATGATGAAAACAAATTTCAAAACATAAATCCCGAAACTCTAAAATTATTTCAAAAATATCAGATAGATATGTCTATCCGTGATTTATCTAAAAATACAATTGATGCTTATAATGCAGACTTGAAACAATGGTTTATTTTTTATGTACGACCATCAGTTTAACTTATCTGTTTTAGAGGCAACCGAAGATGATATTACGGAATATTACTATTGGAGAAAGCAACAAGGTAATAATGTAAATCGTCAAAAAGAGGGTTATGGCTTCGATTTCTGCATTCTATAAATTTCTTCGAAAAAAAGAAACTCATAAGAGAATCACCGACTGAGTTTATAGATAGACCTAAAGCCGGACAACCCATTACAGTGCAAACATATCTTACAAAGGAACAAGTGCAATTAATGAGAGAAAAAACTTGAAGAATATGGTGATATTCAATTACAAGCATATGCCTTTCTTTCGTTAACCACTATGGCACGAGTAAAATGCTGTTGCCAATTTAAAATGGAAACAAGTTAATTTAGAAGAGAGAATTTGCACTGACGTTATTGAAAAAAAAGAAGGTAAAATTGTAGAATTGAGTTTTTTCAGTTGAAACAAAAAAATTATCTTGAGAATCTGATTCAATATCGCAAAGAAAAATAATATTGATGATCATGGGTGGTTGTTCATTACACCTTATGTTACTGAAGATAAGCCAATACGAAACAGCACGTTGAATGATTGGTGCAAAAAGATTGGTGCAATGATTGACGTTCCTACCCTACATCATCACGATTTCCGCCACAGCTACGCGACGATACTCAAGAACGCCGGCGTAAATTTGGAGGATATTTCCACTATGTTAAATCATGCCGGAACGGATGTAACTAAAAAGTTTTACATAAAAACTGACACTACTAAGGTTAGAAAATTAAAAGATAGTATTCAGATTTAAACCCAACAAACAATAAATTAACAAAGAAAAGAGTAGGTATCCCCCTGCTCTTTTTTGTCATATAGGAAGAAAAAGCAATTATGTAGGTGCAAATCCTGCACTTCCTCAAAAAAATATGTTAAAGGAGAGCAGTTAATTATGGCAGTAAAAAAGACTGAGCAACCAGTAAAATTAACGGCTGCTCAAGCAAGAGAAAAAGTTAAAGAGTTAGAAGAAAAAATAGAGAAATATGATTCTACTGCATTATGTTTAATGTGTAAAAACATAAAAATAGAGAAACTCATTTCTATGTGAATACAGATCCGATGTATGGTGAAACTACTTGCACTCCTATATGTCGAGAATGTGCGAGAAAAATAGCATTGAGAGTAGATAAAAATGGAGAAGAACATGAACCGACTAAGGAAAGTGTAATTTTGGCATTGAAATATTTGCAAAAACCATTTTTAAATACTGTATGGAACGCAAGTGTGCAGGAATCTGAAAATTTAATAGCCGGAAAGGTAAAACATAATGCATGGTCGGCTTATATTAAAAATATTCAAATGGTAAATTATCTTGGTTTGACATTTTTTGATTCGGACTTTATAAAGAAAAAAATCGTTTATGATGATGAAAAAACTGAAGTAAATATCATAAATGAGCATTTGGGACAAGACGTTTATGAAGATTGTCAAAAGAATAAAGAGGATGTTAAACGTCTTCTTAATTATGATCCATTTGAACAAGAGGCTATTGAAGATCAACCTTTTTTTATATTCGCAATTATTAGGATTATTGGATTCTAGTGAAGATGCTAATGACGATATGATGAGAACTTCATCTGCAATTTCAATAGTTAGAGGCTTTCTTCAGCAGTCAAAGATAGATGATACGGTTTGCTAAATTAATGTCTGATATAAACAATATTGAAAAAAGTTCAGCAACAATTAAAACTCTACAAGATAGTAAAAGCAAAATTACATCTATTATTACGAACTTGGCTCAAGATAGTTGTATTTCATTGAAATATAATAAGAATGCAAAAAAAGGGTGAAAATACTTGGACAGGTAAAAATTGAAAAAAAAATTAAAGATCTCGATTTAAGAGAAGGAAGAATAAATGGATATAATATAGATACTTGTAAAAAGGTATGCAACAAGTTGCTGATATTAGTATGTCTGCTATTTTAAAAGCTTTGAACAACGATGAATCTGAATGGGCGGATATGGTAGCAGAGCAAAGAAAAAAAACTAAGTGCATTAACTGAGGAGAATGATGGGTTGCGTGAAGCTTTTCGTATTTTATTACAAGAAAATTTAGATTTGCGAGATACAATGCAAGATAAAAATTTATTGAAAGATGCTAATTTATGCGACCTCGATAACATTGTTAATACATATGTATTAGGGAGGAAAAAAGGAAAATGAAGAAGAAAATACTACCTGAGTTTCGATATGACAGGGATACTATTGAAAAATATGAGGAAGAATTATATGGAACAGTTTAAATATCCAGTTGTATATAATGATGAAATTGCAAATAGATGTATATATGGTGCTTCATTTGTTCGAGAAACTTTTGGGAATAGAAAATCACACAAAAATATATCATAAGGATATTATATATCCTATGAGTTCTCGAAAGGTGGAAGGTTTTCAAAGGATTGCCGAAGAAAAAAAATTATTATCAAGAAAACCCCGTTAAGTTTATAAAAGATTTTTTTAATATACAGCTGTTAGATTCTCAAGCATATTTAATGCAAATGTCATGGGCTACTCCCCAAGTTATGATATGTGCATCTCGTGCATATGGTAAAAGTTTTTGGATTGTTTTATTTGCAATGGCAAAACAAATGTTAGCTATTCAACCTTGGAACTGTTATATTGCTTCCGGTAGCAGTCAACAATCAGCTACAACTTTTTAAAAAATTAGAGGATATTGCGAATGACAGAATAGCTTCATTAATAAATTCTTCTGGATATATTTTCAAAAATGAAGTAGAAGTTCCAAATGCAAGTGGCGATGGTTTTTCACACAATCCAAGTGGTTTTACATATAGTTTACATAATGGTTCGTTCTCCAGAACGCTTTCGTCGAATATCGATCGTAATAGGGGCGCTCGAGCCTCATGTGTTATTTTTGACGAAAGTGCTTTTTTGTCTCAAGATTTACTTTCTGTTTATAAGGCTTTTTTTGTGCCACAAAAACGAATTTGCTACTGGTTTTGATAAAGATGGAAATATGATAGACCAAACAAGATTATTAGCCATTCCTAAACCTATTCTAATCAATTAGTTTATGTTTCATCTGCTTCTTCTACAGACACTCCCTTTTATACAATGTATCGTGATTTTAGCAAACAAATGATTATGGGAAATAAAGATTATTTTGTAGCCCAAATTGATTGCGATTTAGTTATGAAACCTACTATTATGAATATCCCCACTACACCTGCTCTTACACGAGAAATGATAGAGTCTGACATGCGTTCTAATCCCGAAAAAAAAGCACGTAGAGAGTATTATTGTGAATTTACAACTGACGCAGGTTCGGATGCAATTATAAGACGTGGAGGTTATTACTCGCAATGAACGAGTATACAAACCATTACTTTATAATGATACGGGTGATAAGAAATTTGTAATTGCATATGACCCAGCCAGATCACGAGATAACTCGTTCATTCTTGTTGGAGAAATATACGATTCTAAATTGCCAGATGGCTCAACTGAAAAGAAAATGCGTTTAGTAAATTGTATGAATCTTATTGATGTTGGTAAAAAGATTAAGTCGCCAATGCAAACACAAGATCAAATAAAATACTTAAAAAAAAAGTCATATTGGATTATAACGGTGGTGTAGATGGATATGGTAATATTATTGGTGTTTATATTGATGCCGGTTCAGGTGGTAGTGGCGTAAATATTGCCGATTATTTAATGGAGGATTGGGTCGATTCGGCAGGAATAACACATAGAGGACTTATAGATAAAGAATATTCTTCTGAATATGTAAGTAAGTTTCCTAATGCCGTAAATAAGATACATCTTATAAATCCAGCTGGTTATAAATCTGAAATGTATGAAGCAATGATTGAATTAATGAATCAAGATAAAATTACATTTACTGCACCGTATGATAATAAAGATTATTTAACAGTTTTTTGATATTGATGAAGATGTTTTAAACAAAGCAAAGGAAGATATACAAAAACAACTTAAAGAAAAAACCTTCCACAAGATGAATATGACCAGCAATTCCAAAAGGAATTGGACAAAATTCAATCAGTAAATACAAAAACAATTAAATTAGATTGGCAAGATAGGATTGCTTTGGCGAACTTGGACAGCCTAAAAAGAAGAAATTGTGAATATGGTGCGTAAACCGAGAGAGTCTGGCAAGGATTCATTTATGTTAACTCCCGAAAAAAAGAGAACAAACTTCACGACGATAGAAGTTACACTTGTGCTCTTGCTTCTTATGCTCTTATGTGTGAGCGAAGAAAAAAATATAACGCAAAGGAAACGACCGAAAACAGGAAATCTTGTAGATATGCTTCCTATTAGGAAAGCGAAAAAGATTTTCTTCAATATAAGAAAGGGTGAGTTTTATTGAAGAATAATGAAGAGGTGAATAACTCACCTAATAAAAAACAACCAACTATTTCAGAAATGAAAGAGTTTTATGAAAAAAATAAAAAAACGTTTAGAAAAAATTTGACAAAAGCATGGATGCTTTAAAACGTTTAAGGAATGAAAATAAAAATACCAAACTTAGAACAATAAATAACTATTCAAAAGAATCAGTTAAGACATATATAAAAAATGTTAGTTCAAATGAGGCAAATCTACGTAATTTATCACGTTATTTATTTTTATCGTTCAGAAATTTATTACAGATTATGTAAGTATTATGCAAATCAAATAGACACAAGCATTCATTCTGTTATCCCTAATTATAGTTTAGTTGAAGATAATGACAAAGATAGTATTTTACAATCATATGAAGCAACATTAAATGTGTTGGATGATATGCACATACAATATGAGGTTTTTAAATCAGCAGTTGTAAAAATATGCGAGAAGATGTGTTTTATGCTTGTTCGTATTATACAGAAGGCGAAGGTATGTTTTGGCTTCCACTAGATGCAGATTATTGTAAAATCAACGGAGTATTTTTACCGATGGTTCATATTCATTTGCCATGGATATGTCTTACTTCAGAAAAAATGATGATTTGCTAGAGTATTATGGTGAACCATTTACTTCATTATATAAAGCATATGAAAGTTCAGGGCGACAAATATCAACAAATGCCTGAAGAATATGCAGTATGTACTAAATTCAGGTCGGAGGATTGGGAGACTGTTGTTCCCCCATTTACTCCGATTTTCTTGAGTTTAATTGACTTAATGGATATGGCTGATTATCAAGCAGTTCAAGAAGCTGCAAATATATACAAGTTAGTATGGCTTGAGATGAAAACTATGGGTAATGACGAACCAGATAACTGGAGTGTTGACCCAGAAATAATGATTGAGTATTTTAACAAAATGATAAATGATGCCATTCCCTGACTATATTTCAGCGGCTATTGTACCAGGTGAATTACATGAAATTAGTTTTCCTGATAGTGGTGCGGATAGTGATGTTACAAAAGTTGAAAAGGCAACAAAAAGAAATTTTGAATAGTGCCGGAGGTGCTCAGATATTAAATCTAAATTCCGCATCAAATTCAACTGCTTTCAAATATGGGGTAGCGGCAGATACGGAATTTATTATGTCCCCTATTATTCCACAAATTGAAGCTATTATAAATAGACTGCTTCGTTTTTATGTTGGCGAAGACCATTGTAAAGTAAAATTCTTTGAAGTTGGTATTTTTCAAAAAGAAGATTTCAGAAAATCTTTATTGGAATCGGCACAGTATGGATTACCAACAAAGTTAATGGTAAGCTCTTTAAATGGGTTTTCGGAAAAAAAAGAAACAATGGCTTTGAATTTCTTAGAAGAAGATATTTTGTCTGTTTCAACGAAATTCCAACCGTTAAGTAGTTCTTATACGCAAAGTGGAGATGGTTCAAATACCAAAGATGAATCCGATTTAACAGATGCAGGATTACGAACTCGTGACGAAGACCTAAACAATAAATAAGGCGGTGATGTCAATGGGCAAAAAAATTTATTAAAGTTTCTGATGTTGAAACAGCAAATTTATTAACGAAATTGGGGTTTCAACTGATAGATAAAACAAGCGGAATATATACATTTCTTAATAATACAACAACAAAATTTTCAAACGACATAGACAAAAAAGTAAAGTTCAATATAGCAATGTATTGTTCATATAATACTCCCCTTTTGGGAGGAGTTACATTCTTAAAAAAAGGAGGAGTTAGATGGCAAAGAAATTATTGTTTTTGGAGGATTTGTATGAGTTCTACATCAATAAGAAAGAAGATATTCGTTTTTCATCAATAGAAAATGATAATTCCCCCTATTGTAGTTCAAACTCATGGAAATCTAAATTTTGAAAAAGAATACTGTATCTGATGGACTAATGCCTGTTGTATTGCAAGCATGCCATACTCAAAAAAGAATATTAATGGATCAAATATTAATGATGATGTTATGGAAGATGCATTGCCGAGTTTTTTGTAATCGTCCGATTTTAGGATATATACATACGGTTAATGGACAACCTGAATTTTACACACATAATCTTCATTTAGATGATGATGGTAATGTTGTTTATGATGAAGTACCGTTAGGTATCATTCCCGAATCTTGTAACGCAAAAATAGTATATGACGAAGAAAAGCAGAAAAAGTATGTTAATATTAAAGGTTACATATTTGAAGAATATAGTAAAGCTGCTGAAATTCTTAAAAGAGAAAATGAATGTTCCGTTTCAGTAGAATTAGCGATTGAAGAATTAAGCTTTAATGCTAAAGAAAATATTTTGAATATTGAAAAATTTCATTTTAACGGAGTTACTATTTTAGGCAAAACAGAAGACGGTGATGTGGTAAGACCCGGAATGGTAGGTTCTAATATAAAGATTGGCGGATTTTAGTCAAGATACTAATAGCATTTTTGAGAATTATGAAAATAAATTAGATTCACTTCGTGAAAGACTTGATGAAATTATTTCACATTTTGAAAAAGAATGATAAGAAAGGAGGAATGCAAATGAGCAAGTTTGAAGAATTATTAAAGAAGTATGATAAAACAGTAGATGATATTGATTTTGATTATGAAAGTTTGTCTGACGAAGAACTTGAAGTAGCTTTTCAGAAGGCTTTTGATGGTAATTCTGATACAGATAATGTAACTAATGAAGACAATAAATTCACAAAAAAACTTTTGAGCTTTCCCACGATGATATTCGTTGTGCTTTGTATAATCTTTTGATTCCTTTTTTGAAGAATCTGATAATGCAGACTATTGGATTTCAGATGTTTATGATACATATTTTATTTATGAAGACTGGAATAATCATATATATGGTCAGAAATATGATGTAGATGGTGATAATGTTGCTTTTGACGGCGAAAGATATAACTTACATCGTGAATTTTTGACTGACAGTGAATTTGCAGAGTTGCAGTCTATGCGTTCAAATTATGCAGCGTTGGTAGACTTTAAAAATGAAACCGATGCCAAAGAACTTCATTCCCAAAGAGAAAAAGTCTTGACTGATAAAGCATATGAAATCATTTCTGCAAAAAGACGATGAGGGTAATTTTATTAATGAATCTTTTTTGCGAAACTATATGAGAATATGGAGAAATATTCTCCTGAAGACCTTATAAAAGAAGTTAAAATTCTTGTTGGAGAATATGCTTTGCAAGGCGGAGATGTTGAAACAAAAGTAGAAAAGAAATCTGCTGTCAAACATTTTTCTAATCCAAATGGTAATGAAAAAAAGACAAGTAAATATGGTACATTAAAATTCAAATAATATTCGCTCTCTCGAATTGATATGCACTTGCGTATCCGTTCGAGGGTTTTTTTATGTAAAAAATTAAGAGGAGGAAATAAAAATGGCAAACATGAGCATTAAATATGAGATTGCAAAACATGCCACTGCAAACCCATCAAATGTATTGTCTGGTGGTACATACGGCGGTCATATGTTTTCAATCCTTTTTTGGGCAGCGACACAGACAATGGTAATTTGATAGCCGTTGGAGATTGGGATAGTCTTGACCTATTTAAGGAGGCTGCTGTTACTAAATTTGAAGGAAAGATTGTAGAGAAGATGGGTAATGGTAATTATCTTGTATTGGTTACTGACCCTGGTGATGCAGTTTTGGTATATCAAGTTCCAGTAGGTGCAGAAGAATGGACAAATGAATGGAAGAAAGAAAAAGCAACCTATATAACAAGACTGGTGATATAGTTCGTTGTTATGGTTTGGTGAAGTATGATCGCTTTTGAAGTTTCTGCTGAAGGCTTCAACGGTACACCAGAAGTTGGTTCTTCGATTACAGGCGTAGCTAATAAGAAGCTAACAGTAGCCTAATAAAAGCAAAGGAGGTTAAATAAATGCGAATTTCAGATAATTTAACAAGAGTATTTTTCAAAGCCTGAAAATGATTATGAAGGTTTTAAAAGCTTTTTGTATGACTATACACATGGTATCCAGATATTTGATGAAGATGGTAATAAGGTAAGTTCTGCACAAGCAAATGAAAAAAATTAATAAAGTTTGTTTGGATATTCTCGGCTTTGACGAAGGTTACAAACCAACAAGAAGAGATATAAAGAGAGCCATGAGAAGAAATGGGATTGAACTTATGGAAGTTCTTGAGGAAGCTGTCGATTTCAAAGGTTACAACAGGTTTTCAGGATAATGAATTCTTCAATGATTTTGTTGAAAGCAAGAACATTGCCAATGGTGATAAAAATGAATATTGGGTTAAGAACAACGATGTTATTCTTACTGTTGCTAAGGTTTCGGGTGACCACCATGACCTTTCATTACAGAAATTGGCGGAAGGACAAAGTTTTTTCTGTTCAAACTTCTAATTATGCAATAAAAGTCGGAATGGATATTGATGTTTATCTTACTGGTAGAAAAGATTGGTCTGAATTTGTTGATGCAATTTCAATTGCTTTCCAAGAAAAAAAAATTCAGAATGATATGTTTACTGCTTTTGTAGAAGCAGATAATAAGCTACCGGCACAAGATAAGTTTGTAATTACAGATGATTTGACTAAGGAAAATAAGAGCAAGTTTGATGAACTAATTGAAGATGTTGAAGGTGCAAATGGTGGCGCATCTGCCGTTATTCTTGGTTTAAAGTCGGATCTACAAAAAGCTTGAAAGACTTCAAGATGTAGATTGGATTGCTGATAGTCAGAAAGAAGAAAAAGAGCAAGACTAGGTAGACTTGGTTCATATGGTGTTAATACACTTGTAGAAATTCCACAAAGATTTGTAAAGAACGATGTTACAAAAAGAAACTTATTAAGCCAGGTAAATTGTATATTATGCCTAACGTTGATAATAAATTTGTTAAGTTCACTGATGTTGGTGAAACGGAAATTAGAGAAGAGAGTGAAAAGGGTGACCGAAACGATGACTTCCAGACATATGAAGTTCAACGTGAAATGGGTATTGCTGTAATTTTGGACAAGTACCATGGTGTCTTTAATATTGCAAATTAATACATATGGACAGAGTAAAAGGAGATTTGATTAATGGCATATACAAAAAAAGTTGTTACGGAAAAAGAAAACAGAAGAAACTGCTGACCAATCAGTTGACACTGAAACAACCAAAGATGTTGAAGAAAAACAGAGGAAAAGGTTACTGAAAAAAAAGAAAAAAAGTTTTCAAAGACTCTGACCCTATTCTATGTATGTCTATAACACCTGGTCAACTTGGTATGTTTGGTTTAAAGACAAATATTCATTATAGTTGGGTTGCTCGTGGAGATGAAACAGAAGTAGAATATCAAGATTTGGTTGCTGCTATTCGCTCAGGAAAAAAAGCATATTACTGAACCATATTTCATCATCAAAGATGATGATTTCTTGGAGGCTTTTCCTAATGTAAAAAAATTATATGGGGACATGTATTCTATTAAGGATTTAAGAAGTGTAATTACTGATTTGGACGCAAACAGTATGAAATTGACAATCAATTCATTACCTTCGGGAGCAAAAAGGAATCTATCAAGAATATAGTTTCATCAATGATTATGAATGGTCAGATAGATAGTGTTTCAAAGATAAAAAAACTTTAGACGAAATATACGATACAAAGTTTATGACAATGACTGAATTGTATGGAGATTAAGGAGGTGCGAGATGACATCTTCTTATGAAGATATATATTCTCGTTTCCTACAAAAATGCACAGATTATGATTTTATAGAAATTAGACGAAGAAACTGTTTATGACAATATGGAAGGGTGGTTACATTCAGTTGCCTCCCTCCCCCTATGTTCGTGTTAAATTTAAAACATTTAGTCTTAATGATGAAGTGTTAAAAATGAATTGGGAGTTAAAAAATTCTATAGACGATAATTCTGACGAATTATTTGTCATTGAAGTATTTGCACAAGGAATGATTATTCAATGGTTAGAGCCTAAAAAGTAAAATCAATTCTAAATGTAAAACAATTTTTTTGGTGGTAAAGAAGAAAAAAAATTTTATTCCCAAGCAAATCATTTAAATGAATTACGTTCATTGTTGTCAGACGCTAATATATCTTTAAGAAAACTTCTTAGAGACCACGGATATATTATTAATTCATATATAAGCGAGGAATAGTGTCATGAAACATAAATACGGTTATTTTTTCACAACGACAAATAGATTTAACAAAACAGTCTATTCGTAAATCTATATTTTTCTTATTATTATGTGCAGATCCAAATACGAAACAAGAATATCAATACATAAATGTTAATGAGGCTTTTTGTCAACTTATTGAATAGGTTAGGTGGATTAAATAAGCTTTTTTTATATGAGCCGTCAGAACTTGTAACAATTATGAGTTTACTTGAACAGGCTTTGTCTCTATATGATGAAAAAAAGATTTTAATTTTAAATTGTATAGAAAGCTTTTACTGGATGCCGGCTCAGAAGCTTTGAAAATCAAGGGCGGTGATTAAGTGCTGTCTTTAGACTTATATAAAAGAACTCATTTGCGTAATGGTGTTCTTACAAACGGCAAGTCCGAAAGCGTCAGTCGGACATGATTGAAGAACAGACTTGGTTTGAAGATATACAAAGTAGAAAATGCTATATTTATGATTATTTCCATGATGATAATAATCATTTAAACCGAGGTATGGACTATTCTTCAACTTCTAAGACACCTATAGACGCAAAATTCATTGTTACTCAATATGGAACATTGTCAAAAAGACCAAGTTGAGTATCATTTACAACTTCGTCCGAATCAGAAATTAAAATTTAATGAGGGGTGACGATTTATATTATTATGAAGAAAATTTTACAAATAAATATGGAGCAACCTTCCCTATTGGTTTGTATTGTGATATTCCTGATGATAACGGGTATATCACAAATGGCTTATTTGTTCAACAAAAGAAGTCGGAAATCAATTCATAAAATATAGTATCTTACCTTGTAATTATTATTTTCATTGGATTGAAGTTCAAAATAATAAACGCATTAAACGCAAAAATGTGGGGCGTTACAAGAAATCAAAAATTCATATAATAGTGGATTGTGGTCTAACTATGTCTATACTACTATTGAAAATCAGAATATGGCTTGGTTGCCTATGAACAGTATAACCGAGAAATTATATTATACTCATTCTGATGATAAAAATAGTAATCAACGCATAGTAATGAGTGCTCCGATTGATGTTCCGATTGTTTGGAAAATCAGTAAAGTTGAAACTACTCAACCTTTTGGTCTTCAAAAACTTACATTGTATCAAGATGTTTGGAAACCTTTTGCTGATTATATAGATAAAGAAGACAAAAGATGACATTTTTGCAATGTATGCAGACTATTATTCAACCAACATTGAACCAGAGACTACTGAAGATAACAGTTCAAATAAAATTCAAATTTCATGTAATACCAACACTATTAAAGCAGGTGGTAGTTATAAACTTTTAAAAGTTGCTATTTTTGATAGTTCGGGTACTGATATAACGAATAAATATTTGGACAAATTCTCAATAGATTGTTGGAGATGTTATTTGAATGATGAAGATATAACAAATTCGGATTTAATTACTTGGCTTGAACAACCAAGTAAAAATCATATAAAAAAAAAAAAATTCTCTAATGATAGAACTTATCTTGCTGATAAATTAAATATTGAATGCAATATTGAAAAATTGGTAGGTAAGATTCAATTAGAGATTATTGCATTATAAGGAGGACAAATGGCAGAACAAATACTTACTCAAAAAAGAATTAATTGTAGAATTAGCCAATTATGCTTGTACTCCTGACTACGATAACATAAGATTTAAAAAGAAAAAATAAAACAAAAAAGCTGTTGAATAACGTTGCTTTGCTATATGCATTACATGATGTAAATTAAAAGAAAGCGAATTATTCGAAAATGGAAATATAAATTATGACGGTGATTGGAGTCTATATTTTGGAGATAACATTCGTCCCTATTTATTTATTCCAGAATCTCAATCTGAATCTAAGAATTTTTTTGTGTTATGATGTGAGTTTTTCTGAAACGCCGAAGTATAACGGTATTGAAAAATATTGCAATGTCGTATTTACGGTTTTTGTGTAATAACAAAAGATGCTATTGATAAAAATACAGGCATTCCTCGCCATGATTTAATCGGTGGTATTTTATGTAGGCATTTTAATTGGTCGAATATCTTCGGTAATCAATGCAAACTCGTCAAAGACCAAGGCTCAGTCACTGACACAAACTTCATTACTCGAACTCTTATTTTTTGAATTTACTACAACAAATTCAATCACTCATACTGTTAATAATACTACAAGAATTATTAATAATGAGGTTCATACATAATGGGTAAACAAACTGAGTTTCAGTATGATGAGTTACAAATGTTTTTTGGTGATGATTATAAAAAGTAAGTGATTATATTACTATACATCAACCAACTGTCGGTGAGATTATGGAGTTTGGTGAAAGAAGATATTATTCTATGCTAACTCAATTATGTGCAATCCCAAGTGATATGAAAAGTACATTATGGGATGTGCTTGAGGTTGATTGGAATAAGATGTCTGATTTTGAGTTATTTGCATTTAATTGTCATTCTTTAAGACCGCAAAGATACATCAATTATATTAGGTGATTTAGACCTTTCTACATATACACATTCGGTAAAGATAAAGAAAATGATGAATTTGCATTATTACAGTGCAGTCAAGTTGACGAAAATTCCCCCACCCGAAATAACCGGTATAATTACTGAAAGTGATTATTATAACATGGTGGGTTATTTGCGAAAAAATTGCACATTCACAATAAAAGCGAGAAAAGGCAAGGAATCGTATTACTCGTGATGTTATGATTGAAGAAGACAGACAAAAAATAGAACTTAGTAAAAAATAAATCTTATGTTTCACAACTCAAAAACTTAATATCTGCAATGTTGACGTATCCTGGTTTTAAATATAAAAAAATCAGAATTACGAGAATGTGGCATATATGAGTTTTATGGACGCTGTTCAACGTTCACAGATATATGTGTCTACAGATGCTTTACTTCATGGAATGTATAGCGGAATGATAGATACAAAAGAAAATAAATAAAAAACAATTTAATTGGATGAGAGACGTGTCATAACGTCTTTTTTTATTGCAAATTTTTAGGAGGTAAATTATGGCTATTCAATTTGAAGATTTAATTATTGACCGCCCACTACAAGGTATATTTGAAAATTCACTTGGTGACATTATTGGCGGTGTTAATCAGCTACAAAATGTTTCTATTGAAACAACATCAGAAACAAAAGATAAAACAGATGCTGTTGGTGCTCTAATTATGAGATTCTTTACATCAAAGTCTGTTGAAATATCTGCTGAAAATGCAGTATTCTCAACATCTCTTGCAGCTCTTTCAGTTTGGTCAAGATAGAGAAATTGCATCAAACAGCAATAAGATTCTTATGCCGAGAATTTTTACAATCAATACTGATACTATTGCTCTTACAGGTACAAATAAGGAATATCAGCTTCCTGACGTACCGGCTGGCGGTGTTGTTCATATTAATGGACTAACAAATACAGGTGTTCCTGATCCAAATAAGAAGTATAAGATGAACACAGCTGCATCTGAAACAGAATTTACACTTTCAGAAAAGAAGCTTTACTCTTCCGACTGATATTACAGGTAAAATTCAAATTAAGTATGATAGAAAGTTGAAAGCGGTATCAAGCTTACTCAAGCTGCTGACAAGTTCCCTAAGACATGTAAGTTTACTCGTTCGGTTCTTGTTGCAGACCCTTGTGACAAAGGAAACACTTCGTCATGCTTATATTGTGTTCCCTTCATTCCAAATGTCACCAGATAATACAATCAGCCTAAACACTGAAGATAGTCAATCATTCTCAGGTTTCGGCTCAAAAGGATTATTGTGGTGCTAATGGCGAAAATGTTTACAATATATCTATCAGAGGATGATATTGAAGAAAAACTAATTAAAACGTATGTATAGAGGGTGGAGTTCTACCCTCTATATTACTTTAGAAAGGAGACTTTCAATGGCAAACAGAGTTTGTGTTTTTGTGTGGTGCAAAAATATGATTACTGTCCAAATTGTGATGCAGACAAGGGTAAGCCTATATGGATGACTTGTTGGGACAAAGCAGAATGTCACGATATTTGGGCGGTATTATCGGGTTACAATTCCCACGACAAAACAGCAAAAAAAGATGTCGTAGATGTTTTGGATAAATATAATGTAACTGACTTCACTAAATATGGTGGTCAAATTGAAACCGACTTAAAAGCCATAGTAAAAGAAGTTAAAGGTACAAAAACGTAAAAAGCAAAAAAGTTCAAAGAATGTAGCTACTTTTTAGAAGAAAAAGCTGATGAAGTAGTTAAAGAAAATATTAAAGATAAAAAGATAGTGAATAGTGATTTAAAAACCAATATAGGGGCGTAGATTTCACTATCTACCCCCTATTTTTTACGTTTGAGAAAAAGGAGAAAATATGGAACTATATAATTCAATAACACAAAAAAACATATGACCCAGAACAATGTGTATTTTTTGAAAATGCATTGCAAAGTAATGCTTATGTGTTTAGAGGAAATGCAGAATTAAAAGCAATTTTTTGGATTCAAAACAAAATCCAGGAAGATTTGTTTTTGTGTTTTCAAAAGAAGACCATGCGAGATTGAAGAGAGCATGGAATAATCATGAACTATAATGGTGAGATTTTAATTATCTCACCTATGAAAATATCTCTACTAAACTTAGTTCAGCCGTTTAGCAGGGGTATTTTTTTTGAGAGCAAAAAGGCTGAACTGCTCTCCCCTTGACCAAATTATAAGGAGATTTTATGAAAGATACGATTTTAGTAGGTTTGGATACTTCCTCAACTAAAACAGGTTGGAGTTACTACGTCAATGGGAACTTTGCCGACAGTGGAGTTTTAAATTTTAGTAAGCAAAAGAAATAGTGATATTCGTATGCAAGATATGGTTAATTCCATATATGAGAAATTATCTACTCTAAAAGTAGATATAGTAGCGATTGAAACTACGGCTGTTACACGTAACGCATCATCACAAAGAATGTTGACTATGATTTTTAGGGGCTGTTTATGGTTGGTGTGTTAATAATAATGTTGAATTTGTTATGTTTAGACCGAGTGAATGGCGTGCTTTAATTAGCAAAGAGGAAAAAGGTCGTAAACGTGATGAGCTAAAACAATGGAGTGTTCAAACGGTTGAAAAATTATTTAGGAAAAAAAGTAAGTGATGACGAGGCAGATGCAATCTTAATCGCACAGGCTTTAGTCAATAAGTATGAATAAATGGAGGATTTTAGATATGGATAAGATTATTACAGTTAAAGAATTTGTAGATGGATAAAGAAGCAGACCGATGATGTAACTAATAAGAAAGAAAAAGTACATAAAAAGTTTGTTGGTAATAATTATGTGAACTACGCAACTAAATTATCTGTTGCCGATCAAATAGTACAATTATCATCTACAAATCAAGTAGACGGTCAAGTTAATGGACAGATTAAGATAAACTCATCTTTGCGTTACTTACTGTGTGTGTTTAATTTGATCGATTTATACACGAATATAACAGTTGATTTTTCAAACATTCTTGAAGAATATGATTTGTTGGAAGAACAAGGCTTGGTTGATGAACTCATTCGACTTATGCCACAACGTGAAGTTACTTCTTTTTTGAAACAATTTTGAAAATGGTATTTGATGACTTCATTCAAAAATAATTATGAGAATCATGCTTTTATTTCTAATCAAGTTCAAAGAATAGTGGATATTTTTACAGCTACTACTTCCCCATTAATTGAGAAGATAAAAGAAAAAGTTGAAAATATGACAGAGGAAGATATAGACAAGCTCGGAAAATAAGGTTGAGAAAATTCTAAAAAGACAAGCAGATAAATGGCTGAGAAAGGAGTGTAATTATACCGATGGCTATATCTTATATAAACAAAAAAAGCATTAGAGAAAGATGTAGAAAAATATTTAAAAACTTTTTGCAGAGGCATATGCTGATACAGCTGCAAATGAAATAACAAAGTTTGCACAACAAGCAATTCAAAGATTCTATGATCATTACACTCCAAAATATTATGACAGAACGGATGATTTAAAAAAGAACTCTTTTTCAAAGTATAAACATAATAATGGAAATCAATATTATGGAGGAGTAAGAATATCGACTTACAATATGAGTCCTTATGTTGTTGGTGGTTTAAATAATCGAAGATTCATTGACCCATTTTATATTGCTCGACCAGCTTGGGAAAAAGGCATTCACGGTAGTGAAAATGGAATTAATGGTCGATATTCGGCACATCGAGATGCAATTCCGCCACTAGAAGTATTGCAAAAAAGAAGTTGATAAATTGCAGTTCCGAAAAAAAAAAAATTGAAAATATTGCTCGAAATGCAGCCAAAAAACAACAATATCAATTTTTGCGTTTTAAATAAGGAGGAGTTAGATGAAGACACGAGATATCGGCATAATATCATTAATGTCGAATTATGATAGTAAAAGTATTAAACAAGTAATAGATAAACTAGACAAACAAGTTAAATCTGAAGTTAACGGCAAATTTAATGCTATTGGTGATGAAATAAGAAAGCAATTTGAATCAGCAATGAATGTCGTTCAAAAGACCTACTTTTGAAAAAATGCTAATATAACTAGTTACCTAACAGATCTAATAAAAAGAATATTATGGGTTCAGGTTCTCCTGCGGATATATCTGAATATATTACTGATTTTACAAATCGAATGGAAGCTTTGCATAAGATTGTTGCTTCAAGTGATTATAAAGATTTACTACGTCCATTAAGCGGAAATCAAATAGATAAATTATTGACTGAAGCTGATAAGATTGCAGAACTTCAACAAACTATAGCAAACAGAAATGCTAATTTTGTTAAAAATAGAGAACAGATAATTAAGGCGAATCCAGCAAAAACAAAGCCTAGTGAAATACTTAAATCTTACGTCAAAAAAGAGTCTGGTTATACTGTTGATAAGAATATTTCTTCGGAGCTGTCAGATTTTTGCTTCGTTAAAGATTGGTAATTCAAGTGAAGATGTAAATAAACAGCTTCAAAACTATCAACTTTTTGTTAAATGTTTTTGAAAAGTTAAATCTTGAAAAAAAGAAACATATGACAGATGGGTCAAAAGAATTAGTTGGTTATAATAATCAATTAGAAGATACTTACAATAAAATATTAAACATAGAGAAATCAATTCCCGAATTAAAAGAATTTAGAGAGTCTTTGGCACAAAGTGATTCTAAACAAAATTTTTGGGTAGAGACCTTAAATATTATGAAAATGGAACTAAATGGGCGGCAGATTCTTATCTTAAATCTCAAGATCGTGCAGATAATAGCAAAATTAAAGATATTGTTCAAAGAGCGATTGATAAAAAGCTTGGGAATACAATAATAGTGCTGTCACTAATATTAATACAAAAAGAGAAAAAAGCTGGGTTCAATAGCGGAAATGAACATAGTGGGAAAAATAGGTTCTAGTGATAATAATGATAATGCTAGTAAGAGTGGATCGCCTAACTCAATAATACAACAGTTGATATTAGCACGGAGTTGACCAAATCTCAACAAAGAATAGTCGATATTCTGAAAATGGATTACGATACTGCTTATGATAAGATGAGAGAGATACATAAGAAGTTTGCAGAATACGAAGATTATGAACCTACAAAAAAAGAACGTGAAGATTTTTTTTGCGTTATATGACAGACTTAAAACTGAAGTCCCAGATACTAATATGTTAATTAATAATGGGAAGGATCGGATTGGTCTTGATGACACATACAACATGATAAGTATGTCATACCCAACTCTCAAAAAAAAAAACAATTAGCTGATATTCAAAAAGTAAAAGATGTGTTGTCCCAAGCTAATACAGAGATTAATGTAACCAATTCGAACTTAATGTAACTGACGAACAACTATCTAATATAAAAAATAAAATATCAGATATTCGTAAATTAAGTAATGAAGATTTACTGAAAAAAAGTTCAAGATAGTTCGGATAATATTAGACTTGCAATAGGTAACGGAAAAGATGTTAATGAAGATGAACTTCGTGAATTTATTACATTAAGAGGACGTTACAATGAATTGCTTGAAAGTGATGAAGTTGGAGAAAGTTATAAAAATAGTCAATCTAGTATAGATAGAACTTTTAATAAAATCATTGAACAACATAACGCTGATTATGAAGCAATCATTAACCATCAAAAGGAACTTATTCAGGAAGTAGAACAAATCACTCCTCCGGAAGTCTCGACGAACGATATTAAAGAAGATTCTATAAATGAAACCCCTAAAGAATCCTTAAAAAGAAAAAACATCCACTCCACAAAATAATCAATCGGAACTACGGGATTTATATTCGAAACTTCAAAAGAGCATGATGGATATCATATTTAAAGAACGCTCGCCACAAGGAGTTGGAGAAGATGACATTCGTGATTTTATTACATCAAGAGAACGTTTTAATGAATTACTTCAAAGTAGTGATGTTGGAGAAAGCTATAAGGATAAAAAAAAAAAAAATCAAAGATAGATGATTTTTTTAAGAGGATTACTGAACAATATAATGCCGATTATGAAAAAATTATTAGTCAACAAGAGGAAATTCTTGAAGAAACAAAGCAACAGTCCACAAGTGAAGACTTCAAGGAAGTGTCTAAGGAAAAAACCTAAAAAGAAGTTAATTAAAGAAGAGCCTAAAGAAGCAATCAAAGAAAGAAACATTAAATGCCCCAAATGAAAGTTCTGATGTTTCGTCCGAAGTAACTTCTTTTTTGAAGGCTTAAAAACCGCAATCACTCAAGTTACTTCAGAAGTAGATAAAAAGACACAAGCATTTAAAGAAGAAGAACAAGTTGTTACTGGTACTGCTCAGAGGGAGATTAATTCATTAGATGTTTTAATTGGTACATTGGTAACCATTCAAGAACATATAGAAAAAATCAAAGCTTCAGCGGCAGAATTACAAAATATTAATACGAGTAATGTTTCATCTCAGTCCCAAACAACTGCAACAGAAAATTCTGCAAACAATAATCAAGAAAAAACTTCAAAACGATTTAAAGACAACTCAATCCAATGCGGAAGCACTTAATCAAACTTTAAAAAGAAATAAAAGAAAATTCTACGATTTCTATTAAAATAAAAACACCTGAAGAAGTCGCCTCTAAACTTATAACTCAACTAGAAGCTTTAAAGAAAATTTTTAGATAATGATTGGTTAAGTAAGGTTCAAGAGTTATCTAAGCTTAAAGAATTAAAGAATTTAGGCATTACCGACAAGGCATTGGACAAGTTTAAAATCTTAAAAACAGGTCTTGACGGTATAGTAAAGAGTTTTAATAAGATTAATGATGGTGGTTTTGCTTTCTTAGATAATCTTACAATTTTAGCCCAACAAGGCGAAGCTCTTAAAGATTTAACTACTTTGCTTAAAAACAAGCCAAAAGTCAATTAACAAATGCACGTAATACAGTAAACAATAATAAGAACTTTATTAACGAAGATGTTTATGATAACAATTCGAGCAATGGTTAAAGGATAATGTTGATGCTTTTAAGTAATAATAGCAAATACATAGGGGTTTTGGATGCTGAAATTTCTCGTGCCACAAACGGTATGGTTAAATTCACCGCCAATGTAAAAAAATGCTAAAAATGAATGGCAAAAATTAAGTGGTACAGTTAAGGCAGATGGAAGTCTTACTAATATTTCTTTGAAGAACATACAAGGTAAACAAGCGAATAATCTTGACAATATTCTTAATGGTAATTCTAATACTTCTCAATTATCTAATAAAGAAGATATTTTAAAAGATATTGAGAAGTCACTAAAAACGATTTATGATTATCGCGTTAAGATAGCTTCAATTGATGATACTGATGCTTTAAATGATTTAAACTCCAAGTTAAGTTCTGAACAACAACAATACAAGCAATTGGTTGATAATTATAAAACAAATTATTCTGCACACCCAAATGACTTAGATGATGACTTTAGAAATGTTGTCAAGCCGGTTAAAAGTACAGGGTAGGAAAAAATATAAGAGTTGCTAGTGCAGATGCTATTTTAGATAAAATAACAAAGCAACAAGCAGAAGTATCAAAGCTTAAAAAGCCTCGAAAGTAGCATAAAGAATGAAGGAGACGATTCATTCGATAATTATCTTCAAGACCAAGAAAATAAATTAAATGAATTAATAAAAAAAATATAAGCAATATGGCGATGTTGTTCAAGATGTTCAACAAAAAGATAGAAGATGCAAAAAGTAAACGGTTCAAACGAGGGAATATCACAAGCAGACACCCTTAGAGCAAACTATGACTCTGTAAATAAGATACATGGAGAGCTTCAAAACGGTAATCAACAAGGTTTTCTTGAGCAATATTACGTGAGGGCTAACGAGGCTGTCACAAAGTTGATTGGTAAAAGCAACAACAAGGTGAAGAAATAACAAAAAAGAACTTCAAAATGTTCAGAGCCTATATAACGAGAGTATAAGAAAATAGCGAATACCGGCACACCTCTTGTAGACAATATAAGAGGTAAAGTTAATGCCGATAGTTATATCTTAAATAATGCTAAGCAACAAGGAACTATAATTTCTCAAGGTGAGTTCAAGGAAACCGACATTTCAAAGGGTCTTGCAACTACTATTATTAAAATCCGTAATGCAAAGGGTGAAATTAGAGACCTTCAATATACTTGGCATGACGGTATGATTAGCATGGCTGATAATACCAAGAAAGTTCAAACTTCTTTAGTTGGCGTTCCAAAATTATGGACGCACTTTCTAAAAAGTCTAAAGAGTTAATTACATATTGGACGGCTAATTACATAAATCCTTATAAGATAATCGAAATGATTCAAAAAGGTGTCAATATTGTAAAGGAACTTGATACTGCCCTTGTTGACCTTCGTAAGACTACAACAATGTCTTCGACAGATTTGAAAGATTTCTATTCTGATGCTAATGAGGCAGCAAAAGAGTACGGCGTTACAACTAAACAGATTATTGATCAAGCAAGTTCATGGAGTAGACTAGGTTATTCAGACAAGAACAGTGCTACAGAAATGGCAAAACTAAGTTCACAGTTTGCTACTATCTCTCCTGGAATGGATATAGACAAAGCCACAACAGGATTAGTATCTACGATGAAGGCAAAATTATGCCTTTGTGTACAGAAATGTGCATATAGAAAATATTTAATTGCAGGTAATGCGTAAAGCCTTACACCACAATATAGAGGAAAAACTACTATATGATGGTACGAAAGTAGAAAAAAACGTAAGGATGACATATGGTCAAAAAGCCTAAGTGTCTGTTTTACTAATTTTATAAATTAGAATTGCTGTTCATGCAACGAAGTACCCTAACGTATTCCGTAGACCATACGGTACTTGAGTCGAGGGTAAACGTTCAACGACTATTCCCATGTAGGGATTTTGGAATACTGATATGTCAGTTATAAAATAAAAGGTGGAAATCCTGAATACCAAAATCATAAGAAGTAGGACGTAATCGCAAATGACGTGGGTGAAAATCCCTTAAATCGAAAAAGGTATTACTGTTACTCTACAATAGAGTGTGGTTAAGAAATAGTCTAAACATATGCAGAAATGTATAGAAAATCAGTTTAAACTGATTTCACAAAGAGTTGCGAACTTTGTGTAATATATTTGATTTGACGTTCAAGTAGATGATGTTAAAGACGGAATTATGTCAAAGATTAATTCTGTTGGTAATGCATTTGCTACAAGTAATGACGAAATTATTGACGGTCTGGAACGTTCGGCTTCAGCAATGGCTTCCAACCGGTGCAAGTTTGGAAGATACTATTGCTATTTTTACAGGCGGTCAAGAAATCGTACAAAAATGCTGAAAGTGTTGGTTCAGCAATGAAAACCTTCTCAATGCGTATTAGAGGTATGGATGAAGAAGGTGAAGCCCTTGACGAATTATCAAATGTCAAAGGTGACGTATATGAGCTAACTAACGGTAAAAAGTTAGTATCATGAAAGATGAAAATACATACCGTAGCATTTATGATATTTTTAAAAGATATAGCAGGAGTTTGGGATGACCTTACTGATAAAAACAAAGCCAAATTGCTCGAAAAATTATTTGCTAAAACCAGAGCAAATACAGGTGCTGCTATTCTTCAAAACTGGGATCAGGTTGAAAAAGCCGTTAAAACAATGGAAGACAGTGCTGGAAGTGCTGATAACGAAATGAGCATAGCGGCTGATAGTATTGAATTTAAACTAAATAAGCTATCACAAACTTGTGTAAGTTTTTGCCCAAGATACTCTTATTATCGCAAGATTCATTAAAAGGAACGATTTCTCTTTTAACAGGATTATCACAAACACTTACTGGAATTTTGGGTGTAATTCAAAAACATCACATCTCTTGGGGGAATATTACCAAGTGGTGGATTGCTTGAGACTTGGGAATTGCATCTGGCTTTGTGATGAATAAAATGGGTATTGGTAAACGTACAGTTTCAGTGGTAATGTACTGTGCCCACCCCTCTAAGATTATGTATAATGTCACATAATTAACGGACGGGAGTGTTAGCCACTTAAAATAATGACAGATACCTTATATAATAAATATAAAAAACCGAATATGCTGAGAACCCTAAAGACTATATACAATCCAAAACAGAGTTGGAAACAACAGATGGAATGGTGACGAAAGTCGGAAAGAAACGTATATAGTATGTTATATGACGAGAGTCTAAGTAACATTTTATGCTTTTATAATAAAGGAATGGGTAGTCGATAGGTAGGCATTATGCCGAAAGCAGGGAAAAGACTAAGTTCTTAATTGAATATTATGTGAGGTCACAACTCATTGTCTTAACCCCCCAGAGACTGACAAGGTTTGGCAAAGATACAGACATAATTGTATTTTTGCTGTGAAATACAGTCCGGACCTTGGGAAACCAAGTTGTGTATAATTATATTAATAGCTTCCGAAAATATTAGTATGATTATAATAATTAAATTAAATATATTGACTTTTCACTTAAATGTGATATAATATTTATAGAAATAAAAAAAATGTGGAAACCAAAGACGGTTGCCACAACTGATAATGTTTACACTTATTTGAGATTATTTAATCTCAATTATAGTGAGCCAATCTGTTGCAGCAGACGGCTCACTTTTTTTTTATAATCGCTATTATGTCTTTTATAATTTGATAAATCAAACTTAAAATACCACAAATAGCAGCTATATTTACTAAAGTAATATGTATCAGCCTCCTTCAAAGAAAATTTCTCGTCAAGAGCTTATACATAGCCTCCATTCCGCTCAGGCGAGATGAAAGGCAACCGTCATAAACCGTCATACCGTCTACAAAGATGGAGAAAAACTCAACTGTATGACGGCATGATTTCCACAACATTATTATATCAAATTCAACATTAACTGTCAATATATTCTTGTTTGAGCGTGTCTACGGATGCGTTCTTTTTTTTTGTATGTAACAAAATTGCAATAACAATTTTACAACTTATTTACAAATAATTGTGATGTATTGCTATATAATAACATATGTTATATAATTGTGGAGAAAAAATTATTATGAAAAAAAGAGGATGAATACAATGTACGAATTAATAGAACAAAAAGAAGAATGATATATCTGTCTACGGCGTTAAATATGGGGATTTGCAGATAGATGATATATCAGTCGACAAAGATAAAGTTAGAAAATTTGTCAATGATATAAATAAATATCAACTCTCCCCTATTCATTTGGGAGATGTTGTTGCGGATTTTGTGGAGAGTATGTAATTAAAAAAATTATCAAAATAAAGTTAAATATTGCATTTTTCTTGTAAATATTTTATCTTTGTGATATAATATTGTTAGATTTTATCGAAAACAAGGAAGTGGATATTATGGCAACTGATAACGAATACATATTATTTTTTTAGATGAAACTGACACTAATGAATCTAACCAATACTTTTGTTTGGCTGGTTTTATTATTAGTAGACAAAGAATATGAAAATATTTTAATTCCTCAAATTAACGAATTAAAAATGAATATATTAAATTTGCCTCATGTCGTTTTTCATTATAAAGATATGAGACAACAAGATAAGGATTTCAAAATTTTTTAGATAATAGTAAATTAAGAGATAATTTTTTGGCGAAAATTATGTAATATATTAAAAATATAAATATAACTACACTCGCTGCATATATTGATGGTGTTAGTTACCGAACAAATTATTCTAAAAATATCGCATTATCAGAGTACAATGTTTTATTTAATGAAATAATTAATTCTTTTTGTAAATTTTTTACTTAAGAATAATGGAGATGGAACTATTATCGTAGAGAGTAGGAATTTGACACAAAATAGAAGCACGCAAAAAGTTATATACCACAATGACTCAAACAGGCACTAACATTTATCTTCCGACAACAATAAAGAGAAAAGATTTCAACTTTGAATTTTAACATAAAAAAAGATAATTGTATAGGACTTCAGATTGCAGATATGATACCTTTTGGTTTTGGTTCGTCGTATTCATGGCAAGTCTAATCCTTATACTTTATATAATATTTTTAGTTCTAAATTGTATAAAAACAATCAATCTTCGGTTGATGGTTATGGTTTTATAAAAAAAGTTTTAAGATAATTTATTGACAAATATCATATAATATGATATACTTTCATTGTAGATAAGAACGGTGTAACTGTCGCTTATTTACGTTTCTTGTGTATAGAACGGTGTAACTGTCGCTATATGTAAGTCATGAAATGGAGGTAGAGATGATTGGTGTAACCATGATTCTCATAATAGCAAACGGCAACGGTCACGGTTAATACCGTGGCTTTTGTTGTTTTGCGTTTGAAAATATTTTTTAAAATTGTCATATTTTGTTGAAATATATATACTTTCTTGATATAATACAATAAAGTAAAATTATCAAGGATGGTTGGGCTAATATGAAGAAAAAGAGAGTTTTTATAAGGATATTGTTGTTGTATTTACTGTTTTATGTGATTTTAAGTGCAATATTTGCTGTCATTTATAGTATTAATGCCGATGATGACATACCATTAAAAAAAGAATTGATTATGTTTTCATTTGCAAAAAGCGTAAATTGCTCGTTAGATTCCCCTATTACAATTTCTAATAATATAATTATGATAATTCAAAAAGTATAATCAGTCAACTAGGTATGGCAGTTTTAACGGCATATTTACTATGTAGCATATTTAATGTTAGTGGAGACAATGTTCAATTATTGGATAAAATCATTATTAAACAACATGGCACAAATGATATATCCATAGGTGTGACCGTTCTTAATAAAAATAAAGATTGTATCTATAATATTAAATGTACTATGCGTATTTTTAAATTTTATAAATACGGTACTGATGAACTTGGTAATTTATTATATAGAACAAGATTGTCAAAAGAAATAGAATTAAATGCTATAGAAATTGAAAACTATTATCGTTTTTCATTTCCAATGGATAGCTTTCCCATAGGGATATGGTCAGACATTGTAAAATTTCAAAACAATAATAAAAATGACAAGGATAAGGATAAAGATAAGGATAAGGACAATAGAGATGATAAAATTGATTATTCTTGGAAAGTATCAGTGGTAATTACTGGTATTTTAAATAATTATGGTGGAAACTTTTTAAAAAAAGAAATTACGCAATTAATGATATTTCAATAGCTAAAGGCACTGAACCAATTAATTCCATTAAGTATGTAAATGGACAATTTGTAAAAACAAAATGTAATTGGAACAATGCTGAAATTATACAAGAATACGAGTATCCAGAAAAGCTTAGAATAATTCAAGAAATTGAGAATTACATAAGTAAAAGTCACAAATAATTAAGTTCGCCGGCAATTAATGGCTTATTTTTGTAGAATAACATTTGTTAAAGATAATAATAAATATAAAAAGACTTACCTCTTAATGAGATAAGTCTTTTTTTTGATGCATCAGAACTTACATCCACATTTATTACACTTATAAGTCTTACCCAAGTCCCCTGCTCCGAAGATACCGAACAAGCCTATCTTCCCCTGCTTTTGAAAGATTTGATATTTTAGACAAGTCTGTGCTGTTGCAGTGTGGGCAGTGAGGTAAGCCGGATTGTAAACGAGCAATCTCTGCATCATATTGTCGTTTAAATTGCAGAAATCTTGTTCTATATTCAATAATGTCATCTTTGCGGAGTTTAACCATTGCTTCTATGAATTCAGGGTCTTCTGTTTGGTCGTAAAGAATCATAAATTCACTATCCGGTATATCAACAGGCTCTCCCTCGCAATGATGTTTAGGACAAATTCTTGGTGGCACTTCCCAATTGGATTCTTTACAAAACTCTTCGTATATTCCCTAAAAAAGCCATCGCCAGTTTCCTCTTTACATTTTTTGACAAAAAAGAGTACATCAAAACATTCCATAATTATATCTCCTTGTGTATTTTATTGTTATCTACATTATATACCAAAAATCGGAATTATTCAAGTATGTTTTCTCTATAACTATCGGAAGTAGTTATTCAGAATTAAAATTGGCAGTACAATATGATTCTGAAACAGATGAAAGATACTCACCTTGGATACAAGCAATAAAATCATTAAAAGGAAAAGCCCCGTACTACAATTACTAAAGAGGAAAAAGAATTGGTGGAGAAATCCAAAATATAGTCCAAAAAACTTCAAGATGACCTTGTAGGTCATACAAAAGAAGAACAATCCCAAATTATTAAGTCCTACAAAATTCCTACAAAAAGAATTAGGAGAAGTTTGCTCTTGCACAAGAACACGCTAATGACGGAGTAAAAAGAATATCAATCTTTTCTTGCATCTGCTGGCAATCAAGGTTCAAAATTCGGTGGAATAGTAAAGAGTATCGGTGCAAGCCTTGCAAGTGCCGGTATTAATATGGCTATTGGTATAGGCATTGATTTACTTATCAAAGGTATTGATAAAAAGCAATCCATTATAGCGAAGATTTGAGAAAAGCTTCTACGGAATTGACTAATCAGTATAAAGAAGAACAAGAATCTTTTAGATGATAGTCGTCAAAGTTATGAAGAATTAGCTCAAAAATGCAGAATGCTAATTTGACAACTGATGAAGTCAAATCAAATAAAGAAGAACTTGCTAAAAATACAACAAGAAATTGTTGATAAATGCGGATTAGAAGCTGAAGGAATTGATCTTGTTAACGGTAAATATGATGAGCAAATAAAGAAGCTTGATGAACTATCTCGACAAAAGGCTAATGATTATGTCATTGAGAACGGTAAAAATATTGAAGCCGACAAAAAGAAAATCTCTGGAAATGTTATAATTACAACTGGTTCTTATATACAAACAAATCGTCAGTTAAGGGATGGGAAAAAGGTCAAAAAAAAACTTTTGATTTGTGGAATGAATATTTCCCAGACGATAAAATGGAGAAAGATGAATCTGGACGATTTGTTCCCCATTTGTCTGGTGATATTGCAGATTTAAGAGAAAAAATTAAGTACGGCTTCTTCTAAAATTATCTCTGAAAAAGGAAAAAAAATGATGACACAAAGCAACTTTTAGACAAAATAAGTAAACTATATGATGCCTTAGATGTTGATGAATATGACCAGTCATTAAAAAATGTCAAGGATTATTCAAAAGCACTTGTTTTGTCAAATGATAATTATTACGATACTTATACCGATTTACAAAATGCTATCAATGACTACAACACTGCACTACAAAGCGGAGAAAACGTAGACCAAGCATTTGATAACTTTTAACAAGAATTCAAAATGAAGTCACTGAGATTACTCAAAGTACAGATGATGCGAAATATGCTTTTGACGATTTATTGGATAGTATTGATAGAGGTCGTGAAACTGACTACAAGATAAAAAGTAGGTCTTGAAACCAACAAAGATGAAGTTCAAAATATTCTACAAAGCTTTAAAGACAACGGGGTAAAGACAACAGACCTTTTTGACATTGATATAAATGCAGACGATACTAACATTTCTGAAATTCAACAACAATTTAAAGATTTATGTCGCATATTAGGTATTACTCAAGATGAAGTAGACACTTTACTTTACAAAGCTGTCAGATGATAAAGTTATCATTGACATTGACAGCGAAGCGAAATCAGTTTCAGATTTTTACAAAGAATGTTACTGATTTAACAACAAGTGTAAGAAAGACCGAGAAATCTTGGAAATACTATGCTCAAATTGCAGATGTCGTAAACGGTAAGACTGCTATGACTGATGAGCAAATGTCTGATTTGGTTAAAGAATTTCCTGATTTAAAGAAAAAAGTTAAAACTTACAACTGAGGGTTGGTCTTTGGAATCAGGTGCAATGGACGTTGTTCAAAAAATGGTATTGCTGACCTACAATCTGCATATTTAAATGCACAAATTGATATGTCAAATGGTGCATATAATGCAATGATGACTCGTGTTGGTACTAATATGGAAGAATTGAATCAAATCCAAAATATTAGTCAGGCATATGCTATTCTTGCTCGTAATTGGGGAAATACAAAATCACTTGCAGTCATCAATACTAATGGCAAAAATGTTATTGATACAAGTAACTTGAGTACGGATGAACAGTTTGTCGTCCAATATGCTACTATGCAAATTGCTTCAAAGAAAGCAAAGGACAGACTTAAAGCTGCTAATTCTTTAGGTTCTGATGACAATGAAAAAGAAAAAAGATTCGGCGAAGAGAACTTACGATAAAAAGGTTAAAGAAATCAATGAGAAACAATATGAATGCTGATTTCAAATATCAAATTGATACTGTTACAAATGCTTTAAAAAGCCTATACAGAACAAGTTGAAGCCTTAAAAACTGCATATGACGGTTTATATGAAAAAAGATTATTCCGGTAAAATGGATTTGCTTAATCAGAGGTACTTGGTTCAGACTCAATATGCTCAAAGATTACATCAAGAATTAGATAGTTTAATAAATTCAGTTCCCGAAACCTCATCTTCTTGGTCTGAATTGGCTTCTACTCTTGAAACAGTATCAAATGATTACTTCGAAGCTCAGAAAAATCTTATAGAATATCGTGATACAATTTACGAAACATCCATTGATTCAATAAGCGACTCTGCAAAAGGTATTGTTGACCAAGTTAAAAATGCTAAAAAGTTTGTTGGATAATTCTTTTTGATTATCTCAAAAATGGTTCTTTAGCAGGCGATGGTCTTTGGTCTACTCCTTTAACACCTTCTGTTTCAAAAAGATAAGGTTTCTCAAGAACGAGCAGAAAAGAAAAAAAAGTTATTAGAGGAAGAAAAGAAATATCAAAATAAGATTCAAGAAATTCGTCAACGTGCAACAAAAGAAGCAAAGGATTATGATGATGCACAACGTCAAGAAGAATTACAAGACGCTTTAGACGATTACAATAGTGCTATTGAACAAGCAAACTGCTTCTGCAACGGCGGCATATACGGATTTTAACGATAGTTGGTACGAGGATACCAAGCTTACTCTTGATGAATTACAACAGTATTTTTGATGAACACGGCATTAATATCAAACTTAATGTAAAAACTGCCGAAGAATTAGAACAAGAAGCTCAAGAAAAAGCACAAGAAGAAGGTACCAGCATTATAGATAAGACTAAGGGCAATAGTTTTTCTAATGTTAAAAAGTCTTTCATCAGATAAAGCTAAATTCTATAATGACATTGCAAAAGGCAAATCAAGTGTAAAAAAGCAAGTGATATAAAGAATAGTATTGATGGAATTCCATTAGACGCAAAAAATTAAGCGTGACGGTCATATTTATCGTGGTGATGAAGATTTAGGTACTTGGGGTGTTTCAAATCACAAGTTTGTATACGCTGAAAAGTATGCCAAAGGCGGTACAACATCACAAGGACTTACAATCACAGGTGACGGTACGGGAGCATATGCAGGACAAGAAGCGTATATAGGACAAGACGGCAAACTTCATCTATTCAATAATGAAGCACAACTATCTGAATTACCTCCGAATACTCGCATTGTCAATGCAAAAAGACTTGCAGAATATCATTAAATATACTGGTATGAAGTATTTCTATCAGCCTATTGAAAATATTCAATCTGCAACGGTTGATAAGTTTGCACAAGGCAATACAAATGTTTCATTCTCCCCTATTCCATATAATACATTGTCTACTCAAACATTGTATTCAGATGTTAACGTACAAGCAATGGTTGAAGAGACTATTGCGGAAATCAACAATGAGTTTAATGCTTTAAAAAGGCAATAT
>VOFK01000129.1_pt1 | contig 36001 bp, 56 predicted proteins | sample 5384121 | NCBI WGS metagenome assembly VOFK01 (sample SAMN12384730, study PRJNA508395) | human gut metagenome | isolation source: healthy gut J | host: Homo sapiens | reverse complement strand
AGTTCAAGAAAAATTGCAAAAAGAGGAGGGCATAAATTATAGCTCCGTAGACAAGTCAATCGCTGCCGCAATAAAAATTTCAAAAAATTTTTATGAAAACCTCTGATTTTGGGTGTGCATTTCACCCCTTTGTCCAAATGAGTGAAGGGGTTATTTCTATTCCGGATATGAATGACAACTTTCAAAAAATTAGAACAGAGAGGTTATACATAAAAATGAAAGAAAAAAAAATTTGTCGTGGGATTTATTTTACTACGATTTTGAGATAACAGTGGTTCAGTACAAAGCGGAGAACGTCCGGTGCTTGTCATTCAGGCAGACGATTATAACCAGAATGCGCCGACGATTATTGTTGCAGCCATTACAAGTGTAATAAAGAAAAGATACCTGCCGTCTCACATCATTTTAGGCGAGGAGTTTGACTGAAGAAACCGTCAATGGTTCTTCTTCTGAGCAGATACGGACAGTCAATAGAGAGGATTTGACAGAATACATAGGTACGGTAGATGACGATAAACTTTTTCAGGCAGATAAACGCAAATTTTGAAAAAAAACATTTGGTTTTTGGGTTTACAAGCCGGAGGGGAAAGAAAAATTCGTTGTTCATGCCCGAAGTGCCTGAATGATTAAGCATCCACAATCCGACTATATTGTAAGGCGATTTGACCCATTTGCAAAGCGAAAAGACAGATGTGATAAGTGCAATGATAGGATGGTTGGGATTATGTCATTTACAGATATTCATCAAAGAAAGAAAAGAGGGGAAGCAATGACAGAAAATAAAATCATTATTCCTATCTGGAAGAAGTCCAATCTTACAGTAGAAGAAGCCGCAGCTTATTGTGGTATTGGCTCAAGAAAATTAAGAGAAATGTCCGACTCGGAGTTTTGCCCTTTTGTTCTTTGGAATGGAAGTAAGCGACTGATTAAAAGAAGAAAACTGGACGAATATCTTGATAATGCGTATTCGATATAGCTGATTTGTAAAATGTGCGATGGGTCGGTTCGCATAATAGGCTCATCGCCATTTTTTAATTATCATAAGGGTAGAAAAAAACAAGGAGGTGCTTCCGTAATGGCAGATACAGAAAAGATTATCCGAAAAAAATATGATGTGCCGATATGGCATAAGTCTAATTTGACGATTGATGAAGCAGTTGAATATTCTGGCATAGGTAGAGAAAGACTGAGAAAACTAACAAGCCAAGAAGAATGCCCATTTGTTCTTCATATAGGAAATCGTCGAATGATTAAGAGGAGGATTTTTGATGAATACATTGAAAAACTTACTTTCCTTGAATGATGATGAACGCTTACTTGCCGAAGTAAGAACATATCAGGAAAAACTCATAAGCAATGCTGAAGAACCGATATGGGAAAGAAAGTGGCTGACAATCGAAGAAGCCGCAGCATATTCCGGTATAGGAAGAACGAAGTTGCGTGAGTTGTCTAATCAAGCAGGTTGTCCCTTTGCAATATGGATAGGCAATAAAATCCATATTGTGAGGGAACGACTGGACAAATATATAGATAAGCAGTTTAGAATTTAGGAGGACACAATGGCGACAAAAAGAAAAGATAAATCAAGGGTTGTTCTGAAAACCGGAGAGGTTCAGAGAAAAGACGGTACTTATCAATTTAGCTGGCAGGACAGCCAGATGAAAAGAAGATTTGTTTACGCAAGAACTTTGGATGACCTGAGAGAAAAAGAGAAGCGTATTCAGAAAGATAAATGTGATGGTATTAAGACCGAAGCACGATATACAACCATTGATGAATTATTTGAACTTTGGGCAAATATGAAAAGAGGGCTGAAGAATAATACCTTTGAAAATTACAAATATATGTACAATACCTTTGTGCGACCAGTGATTGGAAGTAAAAGAATATCAACGCTGAAGAAATCAGATATTAAGAAATACTACAATTATCTTGTTGATGAAAGAAATTTGAAGCCTTCAACGATTGATAATATACATACGGTTCTTCATCAGGTTTTACAGATTGCTGTCGATGATGACTTCATCAGAAATAACCCGTCAGATAATGTGTTGAGAGAATTGAAAAAAGCACATTGTTTTCAGTCGGAAAAGCGTAGAGCGTTGACGAAACCGGAGCAGGAGCTATTTCTGAATTTCCTGAAAACCCACCCTGCATATGAACACTGGTATCCGGTCTTTGCAGTAATGATAGGAACTGGACTTCGTGTGGGGGAAGTAACTGGATTGAGATGGTGTGATATTGATATGGAAAGTGGAATGATTGATGTTAATCATACTCTTGTATATTATGACCACAGAACCGAGGGAAGTAAAAGCGGCTGTTATTTCAATGTAAATACAACGAAGACTCCGGCGAGTATGAGGCAGGTTCCAATGCTCGGTTTTGTGAGAGAAGCATTTGAACAGGAGAAACAGAAGCAGGAAGATTTAGGACTTCATTGCGAGGTCACGATTGACGGATATACAGATTTTATTTTCATCAATCGTTTTGGTCAGGCACAGCACCAAGCCACACTCAACAAAGCAATACGAAGAATTATCCGTGATTGCAATGATGAGCAGTTTTTGCACAGTGATAACCTGATGTGTTACTTCCTCATTTTAGCTGCCACTCGCTTAGACATACATTTACGACGAGAATGTGCGAAGCGGGTGTGAATGTCAAGGTCATTCAAGATACGCTTGGTCATTCAGGATATTTCAACAACGCTCAATATCTATACCGATGTGACGAAAAGAAATGAAAGGCAGTCTGAGTTTGAAGGTCTTGACTCATATTTTCAAAAGCGAGTATAATAAAGTGTCCAACGAATAAGTGGCATTTCTTTGAGCGAGGATAAAAAGAGAAGTTATACACCATTTACACCAATTTATATACTACAATCCACCGAAAAAAAGCACGAATTTATAGGGATATGGCGATTCAGGAAGAAACCCCGTTTAGACCTGTTATGAGATATGAGGAGGTTTAGGAGAGATTGAAAAGATGGTTGCTTTCGTCCCGACAATGAAGAGTTTGGATTCCGACAAATGAAGCCGTCAGGCATTCCTGAAAAAAAGGACGCTGTTGTTGAAGAAAAAGATTGATTTTTCAAAGGTGAAGGTTGAGCCTTTATTTGAAGAAGAGGTTGATTTTGAAACATTTTCAAAGTCAGATTTCCGTGCCGTAAAGGTTAAAGAGTGTGTAGCAGTTCCGAAGAGCAAGAAGCTCCTTCAGTTCAAACTGGATGACGGAACAGGCACAGACAGAACCATTTTAAGCGGTATTCACGCTTATTATGAGCCGGAAGAACTGGTTGGAAAGACGCTTATCGCTATCACAAATCTTCCACCGAGAGCTATGATGGGCATTGACTCTTGCGGTATGCTCCTCAGTGCTATTCATGAAGAAGAAGGTGAAGAAAAAGCTTCATCTTCTGATGGTAGATGACCATATTCCAGCAGGTGCAAAAGCTCTATTAAGATGATGTAAAGATGTACCGTTTTTTACCGAATAGACGGGATGTACTTCATTTGATAAAAAACTAAAAAAACAGCGATTTACATCAAACTTACATCAATTGATGCAGAAATCGGTGCAAGCAAAAGAAAAAAAAAAACCGCATAATTAGTGCAATGAGTGGGCAATTCCAATCGGAGTTGCCCATTTTTAAAAACAAACAGAAATACAAATCAGAGTTTGTGATGGTAGATAATATGGAATGGTTTAATGTTTTTGGGCTGATTTTTATTGCAGTCATTATGATACCCAATGTTGTATTTGCGATTAAGTGCAAAGATGGATTTGATAATAAGTGGAACAATAAATATGTTGAGGTCACAGAACAAGTAGGGAGATTGGGTTGTTTCATTCATGATAATCAATATTCCGGGAACTTGGTTCGGGTGGTGGTCTGACGAAGCATTTGCACTATATCTGATTGTAGATACCATATTGGTAATGCTTTATTGTGCTATTTGGATTATATGTTTTAAGAAAAACAGCGTTTTCAGAGCATTAGCACTTTCTATTATTCCTTCAATGTTGTTCTTATTTAGTGGGATTATGAGTAGGTCAGTGCTATTGATTATTGCATCAGTATTATTTGCACCAAGTCATATTGTGATTTCATATAAAAATGTAAAAATGATATTTACAAATTCAAGTTTGTTAAATTGGAAAATTAGAATTTATATATAAAGGAGAATATTGATGAAACTATTTTTATGTTCGCACTTTTCAAGTGTAGGAAGTCTGATAAAGGAAGAAATTGAAAATAAAAAAGTCGCATTTATTCCAACAGCTTCGCTGCGTGAAGGCTACACCGGTTATGTCGGCTCGGCTCGAAAATTATTCAAAAAGTTGGGAGCAATCGTAACTGAAATTGATATTTCAACGGAGGCTTATTCAACGATACAGTCTGTTTTTTTTGAAGATGCGGATGTGATATATTTTACCGGCGGAAATTCTTTTTTTTTCCTTATAGACCAGCTCCGTAAAACGGGAACGGATGAGCTGTTGAAAAAAAAAATTGGCAAAGGGAAAACTGATGATTGGGGAATCGGCAGGTGCGATTATATGCGCTCCAACCATCCAATATATTGAACAAATGGATGAAAAGCCGGAGGACTACTCACAAGAAGATGATGCAGGGCTTGATTTGATTGATTTCTATGTTCTTCCGCATTATCTTACAGCACCATTTAAGAAAGTTACCGAGAAAATAATGACTGAGTTTTCGGTTTGAATCTATGCCCTATTAACAACCATCAGGGAATTGTAATTGATGGTGAAGGTTCAAAAAGGTTATTTGCAAAGACTAATTTGAAAATTCCCATTTATCAAGCCCTTTGAGAGAGGAGAAATCTTTTCTCAAAGGGCTTTTTTTCATTTATACGGATATTCGCAAACTACAAGAAAAAAGCCGAAACCTCATATACTTTAATCACAGAGGAAGTGGAGGTTTTGATATGAGTAACAGCTTAGCGGCAGTACATCCAGAATTGATTGCAGAGTGGTCAGAAAAAGAATTTACCACTGACACCGGACAGTATAACTTTCGGCTCGAATAAGAAAGTATGGTGGAAAGGTGCTTGCGGTCACGAATGGGAAAACAAGCGTAAAGGCTCGTTCCAACGGCGAGAAATGCCCGATCTGCTCCGGGGCGAGAGTAGTTGCAGGCATTAACGATTTAAGTACATTGAAGCCGGAATTAGCTTCAATGTGGTCAGAGGAAAATGAAATCAAACCGACAGAGGTATCTATCGGCTCACACAAGAAAAAGTGATATGGAAATGTAAATTAGGACACGAATGGATAGCCACTGTAAAGAGCAGAACCATCAATAGAACAGGTTGCCCGTACTGCTCCCATAACAAAGTGCTTGCAGGATTTAATGACCTTGCAACCCTGTTCCCGGAAGTTGCAGACGAATGGTCTGATAAGAATGAAAAAAGTCTACCGAAGTTATGGCGTTTGCAAACAGCAAGGCTTGGTGGAAGTGCAGAACCTGCGATTATGAATGGAATACGTTTATCTCTACACGCTCAGGCGGCAGTAAATGCCCTTGTTGCAGTGGATATACATTCATAAAAGGCAGGAATGACCTAAAAAGTACACACCCACAGATAGCCAAAGAATGGTCAGAGAAAAACTATCCTCTGCAACCGGATGAAGTCAATGCAAAGTCGAGGAAAAATGTATGGTGGCATTGCAGAAAATGCGGTAGCGAGTGGAAATCAGTTATCAATGCCCGTGTGAAAGGAACGGTTTGCCCTGTCTGTGCAGAGCGAGAAGTGCTTGCCGGATACAATGATTTGGCTACGACAGATAAGCAGCTTTTGACAGAATGGAATTATGAATTAAATAAGTTGAAGCCGACGGAAGTTTCAAGAAATTCAGCAAAGAGAGCATGGTGGCAATGCAGATACGGTCATTCTTGGAGTATGAAGATAAACGAGCGTACTGTTCTCGTAAAAGGGTGCAGAATATGTGAGCAGGAGTATCTGTCATTGTTCCCGGCTCTTGTAATCAGTTATTATGCCAATTTGAAAGGATTGAAAGTTGAACTTGGCTCTGATAGGTTATTCGGCATTCCACTTGATGTATATATCCCACTGGAGCAGGTTGCCATTCAAGTGAATACGGACTCGGAGAAGATAGATATAATAAAGGAACATCTCTGTAAACAACGTGGAATCAAACTCATTAAGTTGCCGATGAAGTCAAACGAAGCGGAACCCGAATATGCACAGCGTATCAAAGCGGCATTTCAGAGCGTACATATATTTATATATCTTCCGATGCAGAAGAAGATGTTAAGATAATCAGGAAAATATTTAAGAACTGGAGGAACAGCCGATGAGAGAAAAGAAATATCACATTTATCTAACCGATGATGAGCAAAGCAGAGTGATACAGTCGCTTATCAATCTGAAAAACAACCTCATAGTACAAGGAAGATACACCGACGCAGTAGATGAAGTTCTTCTGAAAGTGCTGTCCGCAAGGAAAAAAGAAACTGAAAATCAAATAATTTCAGCATTTATGCCGTCTGTTTTTTAACCGAAACAGGCGGCTTTTTTTTGTTGTCAAAAAATTTTTTTTTGAAAATTTTTTCGGAAAAAGCAGCGACTTTGGGTGTCCAAAATGAAGCCTTTTGTGCAATGAGTGAAGGGGTTAATTCCTGATGATGAAAACGGAAGCCTTTTTCACTTGTTCTTTGACAACTGAATACACAGGTCGTTAAGACTTTAATTCTGATGATAGCCACTTTAGTGGGTACGCCGAAACTTCTGAAAATTTCAGAACAGCGAGAACTCCTGCTATGAGTATCAGATTGCAACCGATATGGCGATGACAGTCAGAAAGATAATGATACTTCTCTGCGGAGCTGGCGGAGTACCCGGCAGAGGTTAGATTCCTATGATACAGATAAGCAGCCTGTTCCTTAACGACTTCCCGAAAGCGATATGCGGCAAGGGATATTGAGAATAAATATTGCCACGACCGTTTAGGAAATGAAACGGTCAAGTACATAACCGTTTTTATTGGCTATGAATAAATCGAAAGGAGGACGCAAGAGGTGTCAAACTGCAAAACGATTGCCATATGCAATCAAAAAGGCGGAGTCGGAAAGACAACAACAACGGTTAATCTTGGTGTTGGTCTTGCAATGCAGGGTAAGAAAGTCTTGCTCATTGACGCAGACCCACAGGGAGATTTAACCACCTGTCTCGGTTGGAGAGATACGGATAACTTGGGTATCACGCTTGCAACGAAACTTACAGATGTAATTAGTGAAACGATGAATGACCCGACAGACGGTATTCTGCATCACGAGGAAGGCGTTGACCTTTTACCGGCGCACCTTGAACTTTCGGCGATGGAATATAACCTAATGAATGCTATGAGCAGAGAAACCACTTTGAGGAATTATTTAAGTCAGGTCAAAGACAGATATGAGTTTGTTCTGATTGACTGTATGCCCCCTCACTGAGTATGGTAACACTCAATGCTCTATCTGCGGCAGACAGCGTGATTATTCCGGTGCAGGCACAGTATTTGCCGGCTAAGGGTATGACCCAGCTTGCGCAGACCATTTCAAAAGTCAAGAAGTATATCAATCAGGATATTAAGATAGACGGTATGCTTCTCACTTTGGTGGATAACCGCACAAACCTCGCCAGAACTACGGTGGAAGCTTTGCGGGAGAATTTCGGAAATCAGATTAAGCTGTATCGCACATCTATTCCGATTGCTGTAAAAGCCGCAGAAACTTCTTCCAAAGGAAAGAGCATTTTTGCTTATGAGCCAAACAGTACGGTGTCAAAGGCATACGCTGAATTTACAAAGGAGGTGTTAGCCGATGGCAGGAAGAAAGAGCGACTTCACTCTCACGAAGCTCGATGATTTATTTACCACGCAGGCACAGAGAGAAGAAGAACAGTTTTCAAAAATCCGAAATATTCCGTTAGAGCTGATTGATGATTTTCCCGACCACCCATTTAAGGTCAGGGACGATGAAGATATGAACTTGTTTCAGGACACAGACGAAAGCGAGCTTGTGAACTGGCAGGATTTGAAACCCTGAGAAGTGATATTGTAGTGAACCTGAACAGAGATGAAGCGACCATTTTAATGGTTGAAAGTAATTTCAGAGGTCAGAGATATTGCCGAGTGAAAAAGCCTTTGCCTATAAAATGCGTTTGGAAGCAATGAAAAAGGCAGGGACAAAGAATTTTTAACTTCCAACCCACTGGGTCGGAAGTCGGATGGCAAAGAAACTGCTCAAATAATCGGAGAACAATCGGGCGACAGTCAAACGCAAGTTCGTCGTTATATTCGTTTAACAAATCTTGTTTCCGAACTGCTTGAATTTGTTGATGAGGGGCGTATTAAAATGCGTCCTGCCGTAGAGCTTTCCTATCTTGATGAAGATTGCCAGCGTGATGTGGTTGATGAAATCGACCTGAATGACGCAACCCCGTCACATGACCAGACAATCTGTTGTGATATAATAAATTTGTAACACCTTGTTCGAATAATATATTATAATATTACTCAAACAAGGAGGATGTTACTATGTCAGTACATTACACCGAAGACGCTTCAAAAAAGAAGTAGTTAAAGCCTATATGGCAGGCGACAAATCAATAGCGCAAATTGCTGTTGAATTTAATGTTGCCAAAAGCTCCGTTAGCAAATGGGTTAACGAATACAAGGAAGAATGCCTCTATACCACCAGCACAACCGCAGAATCTAATGAAGCAAATCAGGAAATCAGCTTAATGAAAAAGATAAAGAGATTGCTTTTTAAAAAAGCGGCGGCATTCTTCGCAAAGGAAATCGATTAGTGGTATATCGATTAATCGATGACAATAAAAATATATTTTTGGTTTAAGATGGCTATGCCAGAAGTTTGGCATTATTCCTAATTGTTATTACAACTACAAAAAGGATGCAAAGCGAAAATATCGTGAACGCTTAGCACATATATCTTTGAACTTATAAAGTATGTTTATTACAACAACAATCGTGTTATAGGCTATAGGGCTATGCGCATTTTTTTATCAAACGATATGGCTATGAGTTAAACAATACCACAATGCATAAATATATGAACAAGGAATTGAATCTTTTGTGCAGTAATTATGCATTCTAAGCCAGGTTACAAGACTGGCAAAAAGAATAAAATCTTTGACAATCTCTTAAATCAGAATTTTACTGTCGACTGCAAGAACAAAGTATGGTGCACAGACTTCACATATATGCGCCAGCCAAATGGAAAATTCAGATACAACTGTTCAATTATTAATTTGTATGACAGGTCCGCTGTCGCTTCGTTAAACAGTGATTATATCAACACTGATTTGGCAATAAGCACTCTGAAAACAGTCCTTGAAAAGGAAAAACTACTCTAAAGTGATTTTGCATTCAGACCAGGGGGTACAGTTTACTTCATGGGAATTTATAAATTTTTGCAAAGAGAATAATATAACACAAAGTATGAGTAAGGCTGGCTGTCCTTATGATAATGCTCCCATGGAACGATTTTATAACACTTTCAAAAAGCAACTTTTTATAACATAACTTCATTTTCAAATGTAGAGATGATGGATGAACTAACTATGAAATACATAAATTGGTATAACTATGTTCGCCATCATTCATACAATAATTATTTAACACCAATGGAGGCTCGTTACAGGTAGATATTTATCGAACAAAGTGTTACAAAAAGCTTGACCACAACACCTTGATGATTTCCAGCTTTGTGGGAATGTTGTTTGATAGTCTGTCATTGTCTTGTTCTCCTTTTCGATAGATAGTGCGGGCATTGGATAACGGTGGCACGGAAGCTCTGCTTGCAGCTCATTTCGCATTTCCTGCAAAGCTCGTTATATTTCTTCCTGCCACGCTCATCAAGAAAGAACGCACATTCTCTCTTGAGGTATTTCGGCATACGGGGCATAGCAGGCACCTCCTTTTCGCTGCCGAATTGCCGATTTGCTCCCGAAACGCAGAAACGCCCAAAACCGGTTCCCGCTGTATAGTTCGGGGCGATTTTGGGCGTTTTCTTTCGATATGAGCGGCTTTTGTTTTGATTTGGCGGCGGTATCCTAATACCGCCAACCATTCAAAAAGCCGCTGTTTGTCGCTTCCGGGTAACAAAAAAGCGCCGTATTGCTACGACGCTTTTGTCTTGCTCGGAAGATAGAGCAAGGGAACGCTATTCAATTATCTGTTATACTTTTTCTTTCTGCTGACAATCGTTGTACCAATGGCTGCACCGCCGCTGACAAACAGCAGGGCAATCCACAGTGCAAGGTTGCTTATATCGCCGGTCTGGGGAAGTTTGGAATCGTCTTTCAGCTTCGCCGTTACGGTGTCGGCTTTTTTGATTTCCTTTGTACCGTCCTTGTCGCTGAAATACTTGCCACAGCCTTCGCAGTACCAGTACTCGATATTGCCCTCGGCATCCTTGGTCGCCGCCTTTGCGTCGATATGCTTGAGGTCGGAGTGGTTGTTTGCGTCAAGCTCTCCGTATTCCGCACCGCAGACCTCGCACTTTGCCTTGCCCTTGCAGGTGGCTTTCCCGCCGGTGTGCTCAGTCAGCTTCTTGCCGCAATAATCACACTTGTGGTCTTTGTTATCGTCTGCACACTCGCTGATTATATAATCGCAGATATCACATTTATGGTCTTTGTTTGCATCGATGCAATTCTCCGTTTGCGTGCCTGCAGAGCATCCGTCAACGGTGCAGTTGCGGGTATGGGTGCCGTCTTCATTGGACGTCCAAGCGCCCCAGTCGTGATCCAGCACATTGCCGGAGAAGAAGGTCGCCTCATCCGCCGTGCCCTCGGAGCTCAGACCGCAGACTGCGCAGGACTTGTAATAGATTGCCTTTTTTCGGTACAGGTTGCAGCAGACTTCAAATACTGCGCCTCTGCTTTTTCAGTCGTGAAGCTGTGTGCCGCCATCTCGCCGTATTTGCCGCCGCAGACCGTGCAGACAGCCTTGTGCGTGCAGGTCGTCGTGCCGCCGTGGCAATTCTCGGTTTCCGTATGGCTGGTGTCACGCTTACAGATTCGGGTGTGGGTCTTTTCATCGCTGTTCTGCGTCCAAGCGCCCCAGTCGTGGTCCAGCACATTGCCGGAGAAGAAGGTCGCCTCATCCGCCGTGCCCTCGGAGCTCAGACCGCAGACTGCGCAGGACTTGTAATAGATTGCCTTTTCGGTACAGGTTGCAGCAGACTTCAAATACTGCGCCTCTGCTTTTTCAGTTGTGAAGCTGTGTGCCGCCATCTCGCCGTATTCGCCGCCGCAGACCGTGCAGACGGCTTTTGCGGTGCAGGTTGCCGTGCCGCCGTGGCAATTCTCGGTTTCCGTATGGCTGGTGTCACGCTTACAGATTCGGGTGTGGGTCTTTTCATCGCTGTTCTGCATCCAAGCGCCCCAGTTGTGGTCCAGCGCATTGCCGGAGAAGAAGGTCGCCTCATCCGCCGTGCCCTCGGAGTTCAGACCACAGGCTGCGCAGGACTTGTAGTAGACTGCCTTTTCCGTGCAGGTGGCGGCGGATTTCAGGTACTTTTGCATCCACGGACTCCGCCGTGAAGTCGTGGGGCAGCTTTTCGCCATACTCAGCCTTGCAAAACTCACAGACGGCATTTTGGGTGCAGGTTGCTTTGCCGCCGGAGTGCTCCGCGTAGCCTTTCTTTCCCGCGTTATCCGTCACATCGCAGTTTTTATTGGTGCATTCATGCCAGTGATGCGTTGCATCGGACGTCCAATCGGACTTCCAGCTATGGCCCGTGGCTGGAATCGGCTCTATTTTTGTTGCGTCGCACTTGTTGCAGCTATATGTCTTTTCACCCGCTTTTGTGCAGGTAGGCGCTGTTGTTACCGTACCGCTGTTCCAAGTATGAGGGCCTACGTCATCCTTTTTCATCGCAACGGGAACACTGCTTCCAGTGCTCGTTATCATCATGTGTCCAACTGGTAGGTAAAATCATGTCCCAGAACATCGCCATATTCCGCACCGCAAACTGTGCATGTTGCTCTTTGGGTGCAGGTGGCCGTGCCACCGGAGCAGTTTTGTGTTTCCACGACATTGCAGGTGCAGTGGCGGCTGTGGGTGCCGTCGCCGTTCGATGTCCAGTTACCGTTGTGCTCATGAGCATCGCCCCTGTCCCTTGAACACGGGCAGGGTTATTTTTGCCGCAGCCACATACTGGCAGCTGTCCCATGGAGAATCGTTGCGGCCAGCCTTAAGCTCCTCCAGCACGTCACCGTTGGCAAATTCCGCGGCGGTTTTGGCGGTTCCATTGAGATCTGTGTCCGTGTCGCTCAGATAGTAGCAGTTGGTGGGTCTGCTATCATTATAGGCGGAGACTGCGATTTTACTAACATATCCGCTACCAGTGATTTCGCCGACATTATAGCAGTTGGAAATCTTTCCGTTCATATAAAAATCCGCAGATACCTCCGGCGTCGCCACTGCCGTTGTCGCTTCTGCCGGTGATTTTCCGATGTTATAGCAATCGCGGATTATTAGCGTACGACTATTATAGTCGACCAATCCGACAATTCCACCGACTCTGGCATCTATGCCTGTGCAGGAGACCGTGCAGAGGCTGGCGCAGTTTTCGATGGTTTCGTCCATAGCGTAGCCCGCAATGCCGCCACACCACCCCTGGTTAGCAGTACATGACACCGAGCCTGCCACCGTCAGTTTCCGGATGGTGCCGTCTTTTACGCAACCGAACAGACCGGCGCGACCGGGCTTGACATTGACGGTTACACTCAGATTCCTGACGGTGTGTCCCTGCCTGTCAAAGGTACCGGTATAGGCACTGTCTCTGTCCGGACCGATGGGCGTCCACGGTTCGTTATTCAAATCAATGTCCGCAGTCAGCACAGCATACGCGCCACGGTTCTGCGTCTGACCGCCTGCACCGTTGACAATATCCCGGAACAGCTTCAACTGGTCGGCGGTGCTGATTTGATAGGGATAAGCTGCGGTGCCAAGGCCGTCCATGTAAACGGTGTTATTGCCGACCTTGTAGGGCAGCGCAATGCTGCCATCCACCGTGCCGCCGGTCATGGTAAAACTGGCACTGGGTTTGACGACAAACACACTGTTGCCGCCATTCACCGCCGTGCAGCTCGCGATGCTGCCGTCATTCATGGTGAAGGTGCTGCTACCGTCTACATATACACCGCCGCCTTGCTGGGCAGTGCAGCTGGAGATGGTGCCGCCATTCATGGTGAATCTGCTGGTGTTGCGTATCTTCACCGCACCGCCGTAGTTGCCGGCAGAACAATTTTCAATCGTTCCGCCGTTCATTAAAAAGGAAGCATTTCCCTTGATAAAGATCGCACCGGCATCGTCATCGGCTCTGCAGCCACTGATGGTGCCACTGTTCATAATAAAGGTGCAGCCCTTTGCCGATATCCACCGCACCGCCGTCATCGGTGGCTTTACAATTTGTAATCGCACCACCGTTCATCACAAATTTTCCGTAGACTCCCTCGGAATCCCCGGATGAGATATCCACAGCACTGCCGTCACCGTCAGTCATGCAGTTTATGATGGTGCCGCCTTTCTAAGGTCAAGACACCGCCATATATACAGAAACCACAGTTTTTATTTTGGCCGTCAATTTTACCGCCGGTACCGCTGTCCTTTACCGTCAGATTTCCGCTTTCATACACGCTGAATATATCCCATTCGTCTCCGTTGACTGTCAAAGTATAGCCATTCAGATCCAGTGTTACGGTGTGTGAGATGATATAACCGCCGCTAAGCTCAATATTTTCGCCCAACGTGATTTCTGTGCAGGATTTATCACCAAGTGCTACATTCAGTTCCGCTTCGCTTTTAATTTCTCTTTTGCCGCTCAGCACCACCGGCGAAGCCTCGGGCTGCGCTTCGTTATCCTCGACTTCCGGCTCCGCCGCTGCGTCCTCAACAGGCCCGCTGCACTTTGCACAGTTCTCCGGCAAAGCGCCCTCTACGCCGCAGATGGGACAATCTGCGTTCATTGCTTCTGCCGTGCAGGCTGTTTCACAGCTGCAAACAGGCGGTTCTTCCGCACTGCCCTTCCGCAAAGCCGCCGTGGGCAGCAGCCCCACCAGCATCACACAGCAGAGAAGAATGCTTAAAATTCGTTTCTTCATGTTGTTACCTCCATTTCGCCGTCTCTCGACAGCTTAAAATCGTATTTCATTTCCAGCATAGCAAAGAGCTTATACATAACCTCTGTGGCAATCGCCTTGATATCCAGTGATTGAATAAAGGCAAGCACCTTTGCCTGTTCTTCCTCCGGTACACGATACACTCTCATTGATGCCGTCAAAAAAGCGGCTGAGCTTGCGTTCCAATGGAAAATGAATATCACATTTTCTCGCCATATAGCTGCGCATCAATCCTGCCGTGCCAATTTCCATCTCGTAAAAGTCGCTCTCGGTATCATCGGGGAAATTTTCACCAAAAATCTGCTTCAGCTCTGCTGTGGTATGCAGGTAAATATATTCCGACGTGTCGGGCAGGGAATAGGCTTCAATGTAGATTTCTCGCAGGTTCTCATTCAGTTCAGTCAGTGTCAATTGGATCGCCGTTTCTACCGCATAGGCGTAAACTGGCGGCAGTTTGCTGTCTGCGATGCTTCTTGCCACGCCAAACTGTCCGCCGAACATCGTTTCAGTCAAATCCAGCAAAACTCTGTCCTTGGTCGGAAACAGATTCAAATAGCTTCCTCTTGCCACGTCTGCTTCATCCACAATCTGACTGACAGAGGTGTTTTTATACCCCTGTTCCAGAAAGAGACGGACGCACACGGTCAGTATTTTCCTCTTTGTTTCACTGCTGTCTCTCCGCAAATATATCACCTCTCTTTAAGCGTTTTAGTATATATACCAATAATATCATAACAAGTGCAAAAAGGCAAGTGAAATTCGAAACTTTACCTCCGTAAATTGTGACATTTCCGCAAACGCTGGCTTCTTCCATTACTAACGGAACTTTATGACTTCTTGAATACTACCCGCAAAGGAAAAGCCGCTGTCTGTTGACAGCGACTTTTTCTTACTTAGTATTAACAGTATATAAGCTCACTCGAAACGATTTCCATAGCAGCACTGCGAATATACCGCAGGTGTCGCTGTCCCCCAAATGCCGATGGGTCTGCCCTCCGGCTCGTCCTCTCCGGCGATCAGATAGTAGTCCCCGACAAGCTCATAGCGCAAGCCTGTCCGTTCGTCCGTGATGAATTCTTCCATTGTGTCGTCCTCCTTGGTTTTATATTGCTTCTCTGGCTTTCTGCCCGGATTGCTTACGATGATAATAGGCAAGCTGTTTCTGCCTGCGGTTGATGGTTTGTTGTGGTCAAGCTTTTTTTGTAACACTTTGTTCGATAAATATCTACCTGTAACGAGCCTCCATTGTTGTTAAATAATTATTGTATGAATGAGGGCGAACATAGTTATACCAATTTATGTATTTCATAGTTAGTTCATCCATCATCTCTACATTTGAAAATGAAGTTATGTTATAAAAGTTGCTTTTTGAAAGTGTTATAAAATCTTTCCATTGGAGCATTATCATAAGGACAGCCAGCCTTACTCATACTTTGTGTTATATTATTCTCTTTGCAAAAATTTATAAATTCCCATGAAGTAAACTGTACCCCCTGGTCTGAATGCAAAATCACTTTAGAGTAGTTTTCCTTTTCAAGGGCTGTTTTCAGAGTGCTTATTGCCAAATCAGTGTTGATATAATCACTGTTTAACGAAGCGACAGCGGACCTGTCATACAAATTAATAATTGAACAGTTGTATCTGAATTTTCCATTTGGCTGGCGCATATATGTGAAGTCTGTGCACCATACTTTGTTCTTGCAGTCGACAGTAAAATTCTGATTTAAGAGATTGTCAAAGATTTTATTCTTTTTTTGCCAGTCTTGTAACCTGGCTTAGAATGCATAATTACTGCACAAAGATTCAATTCCTTGTTCATATATTTATGCATTGTGGTATTGTTTAACTCATAGCCATATCGTTTGATAAAAATGCGCATAGCCCTATAGCCTATAACACGATTGTTGTTGTAATAAACATACTTTATAAGTTCAAAGATATGTGCTAAGCGTTCACGATATTTTCGCTTTGCATCCTTTTTGTAGTTGTAATAACAATTAGAATAATGCCAAACTTCTGGCATAGCCATCTTAAACCAAATGTATTTTTGTTATCGTCATCGATGAATCGATATACTACTAATCGATTTCCTTTGCGAAGAATGCCGCTGCTTTTTTAAGAAAGCAATCTCTTTATCTTTTTCATTAAGAAGCTGATTTCCTTTGCTTCATTAGATTCTGCGGTTGTGCTGGTGGTATAGAGGCATTCTTCCTTGTATTCGTTAACCCATTTGCTAACGGAGCTTTTGGCAACATTAAATTCAACAGCAATTTGCGGTATTGATTTGTCGCCTGCCATATAGGCTTTAACTACTTCTTTTTTGAAGTCTTCGGTGTAATGTACTGACATAGTAACATCCTCCTTGTTTGAGTAATATTATAATATATTATTCGAACAAAGGTGTTACAAATTTATTATATCACAACAGATTGTCTGGTCATGTGACGGGGTTGCGTCATTCAGGTCGATTTCATCAACCACATCACGCTGGCAATCTTCATCAAGATAGGAAAGCTCTACGGCAGGACGCATTTTAATACGCCCCTCATCAACAAATTCAAGCAGTTCGGAAACAAGATTTGTTAAACGAATATAACGACGAACTTGCGTTTGACTGTCGCCCGATTGTTCTCCGATTATTTGAGCAGTTTCTTTGCCATCCGACTTCCGACCCAGTGGGTTGGAAGTTAAATCTGTTCTTTGTCCCTGCCTTTTCATTGCTTCCAAACGCATTTTATAGGCAAAGGCTTTTTCACTCGGCAATATCTCTGACCTCTGGAAATTACTTTCAACCATTAAAATGGTCGCTTCATCTCTGTTCAGGTCTACAATATCACTTCTCAGGGTTTCAAATCCTGCCAGTTCACAAGCTCGCTTTCGTCTGTGTCCTGAAACAAGTTCATATCTTCATCGTCCCTGACCTTAAATGGGTGGTCGGGAAAATCATCAATCAGCTCTAACGGAATATTTCGGATTTTTGAAAACTGTTCTTCTTCTCTCTGTGCCTGCGTGGTAAATAAATCATCGAGCTTCGTGAGAGTGAAGTCGCTCTTTCTTCCTGCCATCGGCTAACACCTCCTTTGTAAATTCAGCGTATGCCTTTGACACCGTACTGTTTGGCTCATAAGCAAAAATGCTCTTTCCTTTGGAAGAAGTTTCTGCGGCTTTTACAGCAATCGGAATAGATGTGCGATACAGCTTAATCTGATTTCCGAAATTCTCCCGCAAAGCTTCCACCGTACTTTTGGCGAGGTTTGTGCGGTTATCCACCAAAGTGAGAAGCATACCGTCTATCTTAATATCCTGATTGATATACTTCTTGACTTTTGAAATGGTCTGCGCAAGCTGGGGTCATACCCTTAGCCGGCAAATACTGTGCCTGCACCGGAATAATCACGCTGTCTGCCGCAGATAGAGCATTGAGTGTTACCATACTCAGTGAGGGCATACAGTCAATCAGAACAAACTCATATCTGTCTTTGACCTGACTTAAATAATTCCTCAAAGTGGTTTCTCTGCTCATAGCATTCATTAGGTTATATTCCATCGCCAAAAGTTCAAGGTTCGCCGGTAAAGGTCAACGCCTTCCTCGTGATGCAGAATACCGTCTGTCGGGTCATTCATCGTTTCACTAATTACATCTGTAAGTTTCGTTGCAAGCGTGATACCCAAGTTATCCGTATCTCTCCAACCGAGACAGGTGGTTAAATCTCCCTGTGGGTCTGCGTCAATGAGCAAGACTTTCTTACCCTGCATTGCAAGACCAACACCAAGATTAACCGTTGTTGTTGTCTTTCCGACTCCGCCTTTTGATTGCATATGGCAATCGTTTTGCAGTTTGACACCTCTTGCGTCCTCCTTTCGATTTATTCATAGCCAATAAAAACGGCTATGTACTTGACCGTTTCATTTCCTAAACGGTCGTGGCAATATTTATTCTCAATATCCCTTGCCAAGCATATCGCTTTCGGGAAGTCGTTAAGGAACAGGCTGCTTATCTGTATCATAGGAATCTAACCTCTGCCGGGTACTCCGCCAGCTCCGTAGAGAAGTATCATTATCTTTCTGACTGTCATCGCCATATCGGTTTTTGCAATCCGATACTCATAGCAGGAGTTCTCGCTGTTCTGACATTTTCAGAAGTTTCGGCGTACCCACTAAAGTGGCTATCATCAGAATTAAAGTCTTAACGACCTGTGTATTCAGTTGTCAAAGAACAAGTGAAAAAGGCTTCCGTTTTCATCATCAGGAATTAACCCCTTCACTCATTGCACAAAAGGCTTCATTTTGGACACCCAAAGTCGCTGCTTTTTCGAAAAAAAATTTTCAAAAAATTTTTTGACAACAAAAAAACCGCCTGTTTCGGTTAAAACAGACGGCATAAATGCTTGAAATTATTTGATTTTCAGTTTTCTTTTTTCCTTGCGGACAGCACTTTCAGAAAGAACTTCATCTACTGCGTCGGTGTATCTTCCTTGTACTATGAGGTTGTTTTTCAGATTGATAAGCGACTGTATCACTCTGCTTTGCTCATCATCGGTTAGATAAATGTGATATTTCTTTTCTCTCATCGGCTGTTCCTCCAGTTCTTAAATATTTTCCTGATTATCTTAACATCTTCTTCCGCATCGGAAGATATAAATATATGTACGCTCTGAAATGCCGCTTTGATACGCTGTGCATATTCGGGTTCCGCTTCGTTTGACTTCATCGGCAACTTAATGAGTTTGAGTCCACGTTGTTTACAGAGATGTTCCTTTATTATATCTATCTTCTCCGAGTCCGTATTCACTTGAATGGCAACCTGCTCCAGTGGGATATATACATCAAGTGGAATGCCGAATAACCTATCAGAGCCAAGTTCAACTTTCAATCCTTTCAAATTGGCATAATAACTGATGATTACAAGAGCCGGGAACAATGACAGATACTCCTGCTCACATATTCTGCACCCTTTACGAGAACAGTACGCTCGTTTATCTTCATACTCCAAGAATGACCGTATCTGCATTGCCACCATGCTCTCTTTGCTGAATTTCTTGAAACTTCCGTCGGCTTCAACTTATTTAATTCATAATTCCATTCTGTCAAAAAGCTGCTTATCTGTCGTAGCCAAATCATTGTATCCGGCAAGCACTTCTCGCTCTGCACAGACAGGGCAAACCGTTCCTTTCACACGGGCATTGATAACTGATTTCCACTCGCTACCGCATTTTCTGCAATGCCACCATACATTTTTCCTCGACTTTGCATTGACTTCATCCGGTTGCAGAGGATAGTTTTTTCTCTGACCATTCTTTGGCTATCTGTGGGTGTGTACTTTTTTTAGGTCATTCCTGCCTTTTATGAATGTATATCCACTGCAACAAGGGCATTTACTGCCGCCTGAGCGTGTAGAGATAAAACGTATTCCATTCATAATCGCAGGTTCTGCACTTCCACCAAGCCTTTGCTGTTTGCAAACGCCATAACTTCGGTAGACTTCTTTTCATTCTTATCAGACCATTCGTCTGCAACTTCCGGGAACAGGGTTGCAAGGTCATTAAATCCTGCAAGCACTTTGTTATGGGAGCAGTACGGGCAACCTGTTCTTGTTGATGGTTCTGCTCTTTACGTGGCTATCCATTCGTGTCCCTTTTCATTTCCATATCACTTTCTTGTGTGAGCCGATAGAAACCTCTGTCGGTTTGATTTCATTTTTCCTCTGACCACTGTTTTACCAGCTAATTCCGGCTTCAATGTCGTCAAATCGTTAATGCCTGCAACTACTCTTACACCGGAGCATATCGGGCATTTCTCCCGTTGGAACGAGCCTTTACGCTTGTTTCCCCATTCGTGACCGCAAGACCCTTTCCACCATACTTTTTTATTCGAGCCGAAAGTTATACTGTCCGGTGTCAGTGGTAAAAATTCTTTTCTGACCACTCTGCAATCAATTCTGGATGTACTGCCGCTAAGCTGTTACTCATATCAAAACCTCCACTTCCTCTGTGATTAAAGTATATGAGGTTTCGGCTTTTTCTTGTAGTTTGCGAATATCCGTATAAATGAAAAAAAGCCCTTTGAGAAAAGATTTCTCCTCTCTCAAAGGGCTTGATAAATGGGAATTTTCAAATTAGTCTTTGCAAATAACCTTTGAACCTTCACCATCAATTACAATTCCCTGATGGTTGTTAATAGGGCATAGATTCAAATCCGAAAATTCAGTCATTATTTTCTCGGTAACTTTCTTAAATGGTGCTGTAAGATAATGCGGAAGAACATAGAAATCAATCAAATCAAGCCCTGCATCATCTTCTTGTGAGTAGTCCTCCGGCTTTTCATCCATTTGCTCGATATATTGGATGCTTGGGCGCATATAATCGCACCTGCCGATTCACCAATCATCAGTTCTCCCTTTGCCAATTCTTTTTTTTCAACAGCTCATCCGTTCCCGTTTTACGGAGCTGGTCTATAAGGAAAAAAAGAATTTCCGCCGGTAAAATATATCACATCCGCATCTTCAAAAACAGACTGTATCGTTGAATAAGCCTCCGTTGAAATATCAATTTCAGTTACGATTGCTCCCAACTTTTTGAATAATTTTCGAGCCGAGCCGACATAACCGGTGTAGCCCTTCACGCAGCGAAGCTGTTGGAATAAATGCGACTTTCTTTATTTTCAATTTCTTCCTTTATCAGACTTCCTACACTTGAAAAGTGCGAACATAAAAACAGTTTCATCAATATTCTCCTTTATATATAAATTCTAATTTTCCAATTTAACAAACTTGAATTTGTAAATATCATTTTACATTTTTATATGAAATCACAATATGACTTGGTGCAAATAATACTGATGCAATAATCAATAGCACTGACCTACTCATAATCCCACTAAATAAGAACAACATTGAAGGAATAATAGAAAGTGCTAATGCTCTGAAAACGCTGTTTTTCTTAAAACATATAATCCAAATAGCACAATAAAGCATTACCAATATGGTATCTACAATCAGATATAGTGCAAATGCTTCGTCAGACCACCACCCCGAACCAAGTTCCCGGAATATTGATTATCATGAATCCAGAAACAACCCAATCTCCCTACTTGTTCTGTGACCTCAACATATTTATTGTTCCACTTATTATCAAATCCATCTTTGCACTTAATCGCAAATACAACATTGGGTATCATAATGACTGCAATAAAAATCAGCCCAAAAACATTAAACCATTCCATATTATCTACCATCACAAACTCTGATTTGTATTTCTGTTTGTTTTAAAAATGGGCAACTCCGATTGAATTGCCCACTCATTGCACTAATTATGCGATTTTTTTTCTTGCTTGCACCGATTTCTGCATCAATTGATGTAAGTTTGATGTAAATCGCTGTTTTTTAGTTTTTATCAAATGAAGTACACATCCCGTCTATTCGGTAAAACGGTACATCTTTACATCATCTTAATAGAGCTTTGCACCTGCCGGAATGTGGTTATCAACCATCAGAAGATGAAGCTTTTTCTTCACCTTCTTCTTCATGAATAGCACTGAGGAGCATACCGCAAGAGTCAATGCCCATCATAGCTCTCGGTGGAAGATTTGTGATAGCGATAAGCGTCTTTTCCAACCAGTTCTTCCGGCTCATAATAAGCGTGAATTCCGCTTAAGATGGTTCTGTCTGTGCCTGTTCCGTCATCCAGTGTGAACTGAAGGAGCTTCTTGCTCTTCGGAACTGCTACACACTCATTAACCTTTACTGCACGGAAATCTGACTTTGAAAATGTTTCAAAATCAACATATTCTTCAAACAAAGGCTCAACCTTCACCTTTGAAAAATCAATCTTTTTCTTCAACAACAGCGTCCTTTGTTTTCGGAATGCCTGACGGCTTCTTGTCGGAATCAAACTCTTCATGGTCGGGACGAAAGCAACCATCTTTTCAATCTCTCCTAAACCTCCTCATATCTCATAACAGGTCTAAACGGGATTTCTTCCCGAATCGCTATATCCCTATAAATTCGTGCTGTTTTTCGGTGGATTGGGTATAAATTGGTGTAAATGGTGTAGAAGCTTTTATCCTCGCTCAAGAAATGCCACTTATTCGTTGGACACTTTATTATACTCGCTTTTGAAATATGAGTCAAGACCTTCAAATTCGGACTGCCTAAGCTCCTTCGTCACATCGGTATAGATATTGAGCGTCGTTGAAATATCCTTATGACCAAGCGTGTCTTGAATGACCTTAACATTTACACCCGCTTCGCACATTCTCGTTGTAAATGTATGCCTTAATGAATGGCAGCTAAAATGCGGAAGCAGCACTTCGGGATTTTCGCTTTTCAAAAACTGCTCATCATTGCAGTCACGGATTATGCGGCGGATTGCTTTATTGAGCGTTCCCTGATGTTGCGGATTGCCGAAACGATTGATAAAGATAAAATCTGTATATCCATCAATGGTAGCGATACAATGAAGATCAAGCAACTCCTGCCTTTCCTTTTCCATTATAATTGCCTCTTTCACAAAACTGAGCATTGGCACTTTTTTTTTTTCCAGCCGGAGTTTTCGGCGTATTGACATTAAAGTAGCAGCCTTTTTTGCTACCATCAGTACGGTGGTCATAGTAAACCAAAGTATGATTAACATCAATAACATCGTTCTCCAGATCGACATCACACCATCTTAATCCGGTAAGTTCTCCGACTCGAAGCCCTGTCCCTATCAAAACAGCAAAGATCGGATACCAATATTGTGCGGCGGGAGTATTTTTTTTCAAATAGCTTAAAAAACAGCTCCTGTTCGGGACGGGTTAAAGCCCTGCGCTTTTCTGTCTTGAAGCAATGTGCTTGCCTTAACTCTCTAAGTACATTATCTGACGGATTATTCCTTATATAATCATCGTCAACAGCCATATCCAAATAAATCTGATGTAAAACCGTATGGATACTGTCAATGGTCGAAGGCTTTAACTGGCGCTCGTCTGTAAGGTAATTATAAAACCTCTTTATGTCTGTTTTTTCAATGATGAAACTGTCTTTGAGCCTATTTGATGACGGACAAAGGTTTCATACATATATTTATAATTCTCAAAGGTGTTGTTCTTCAGCCCTCGCTTCAGCTCCTTCCAAAGCTCATAGACCTCGTTGACCGTCGTATATCGGGCTTCGGTTTTAATGCCATCGCTCTTATCCTTTTTTAATCTGTTCTTCCTTGTAGCGCAATTCATCAAGCGTCTTGGCATATACGCAAAAACCTCTTATGATTGCTGTCAGTCCATCGGAATTGATAAGTTCCGTCAGCCGTTTGCGATTCGCCTGTCCTAAGCACGGCTCTCGACTTGTCTTTTCCTTTTTTGTTCTCGGCATAATTCTCTCTCCTCCTATATACGAAACTGCTTATCAAGATAATCAATGAACGCTTCTCGGATCACACAGATTTGTGTGCCGTTATTTACCGTGAAAGGGCAATTCCCTTTGTGATATGATTTGACGGATTTTTGCCCTTCCGATTCCGGTGTATGCGGCAGCTTCTTCAACAGTTAAAATCGTTCTCGTCCAAAATGGTGTGTTTTCAGACCTCTTTTGAAGTTCACTTCTGTAAGCTAAAATTTTTTTTCGTCCATACGACCTCCATCATATTGAATACATCTGCTCAATGTATTCATCAAAAATCCTGCGCTTAATCATTCTACGATTGCCTACCCACAGCACAAACGGACAATCGGCAAGGCTCGTCATTTCATAAAGCTTGTCCCTGCCTATTCCCGTATACTCTGCCGCTTCTTCTATCGTCAAATAAGGTTTTACCCAAATCGGAACAGCAGTCACACGCTTATTGGAACTGCCTGTTTCAGTCAGTTTGTTATCCATTCGCTCGTCCTCCTCTCAAACGGAATACTGTATTTCGAGATAATTCTCGAATTGTTTTCTTTTTAATCAACCGCTTTGTTCCATTCCATAGGACAAAGGGACAGTTTTTTTTTTGACTTGAAATTTCTTTGATTTTAGATACGCCTATTCCTGAGTATTCAGCGGCTTCTTCCACCGTCAAATTCATTTTCTTCCACAACGGAACTCTCGGCATATCCGGATCGTGCTTTTTTGCTAAAAAGCATATTGCTGTACCTCCTTGCTTTTGGTAGTTACAGCATAGTCAATATCCTGCGATAAGCCAATTATGCGAATCGGCTCATCGCAGGCTTGACTTTTTCATTAAATGGAGTATTGCTGTTCTATATACTCATCAAAAAGCTTTTCGTTTAATCATTCTCCGGCTGCCTATCCATAAGACAAATGGGCAATCCTCGCTTTCTGTCATCTCATAAAGCTTTGCCATTCCGATACCGGAATAGGCTGCGGCTTCTTCAATCGACAGATTTGCCTTGCGCCATATAGGAATGTCAAACTTCCGTTTCTTTTTTCCTGCTTTTGCGACATCCCTATACCCCTTTTCCTTTGAAAGAGGTGCGTTTATCATAAACGATATAATCCCAACCTCTATCATTGCACTTATCACAAGTACCTTTACTTTTCTGAAAAGGATCAAGGCGTCTGACAATATAGTTCGGATTGCGGAAATAGTCCTTTAAGCATTTCGGACACAGGCAGCGAATGTCGCCGATCCTGTCAGTGTTGTAAAGCCATAGACCGAATGTTTTTTCAAGGCTGCGTTAATCTGCCTCCAAAGGCGTTCATCATCGACAAAGCCGATATACTCTGTCAAATCATCTTTATTTACAGTCTGTATTTGCTCAAGCAACACCATTGAAGGCTTCGTCAGACCGAAATCCTCGCCTAAAATAATGTGGGATGGCAAATACCTCTTTTTTTATTACACTCGTTATGGACGCAACAATAACAGTAGGCGCATTCGTATTGAAATTGTCTGCCTGAATTACCAGCACAGGTCTTACGCCCGATTGATCGAAGCCGATTCGTGTGCCGAAATCGTAGGAAAATATATCCCCACGCCTGATTTCTTGTTTCCTTCATTTTATGTATAACCTCTCTGTTCATTGAGTTTTTGAAAGCGCATTTCATATCCGGAATAGAAATACCCCTTCACTTATTTGGACAAAGGGGTGCGAAATGCACACCCAAAATCAGAGGTTTTCATAAAATTTTTTGAAATTTTTTATTGCGGCAGCGATTGACTTGTCTACGGAGCTATAATTTATGCCCTCCTCTTTTGCAATTTTTCTTGAACTAATCCCAAGCAAGACGGATTTAAGAAGGCGCTCCCTTTGAACAGGTTGCAGCATACTTAACGCTTGCCTTACCTTAGAAAGTTCTAACTGCCGCAGCTTTTCTTTTTCTTCCTCGATCTGTTCCTCCTCCGCTTTATCAAACGGATCAATATACGGTGCGATAGATTTCGGATGGAACTGCTCAAAAATATCATCTTCGTATCCGTACACATCTATTGTCCTTTTTGCTGCGCTTTTCATATTTATCATTATTTCTATGTGATTCACTAATCACTTCCCCTGAGCCATTGACAGAAGTATAAACGGCATATACCTACTGATAATATCAGGGTACTTGTCCCACAATGCTTCTTCGGACAGCTCCGTTACAATCGCCCATTTTTCCGTTCCAGTGAAACCACTATACTCATACCGAAGGTTAATGAGTTTACAATCCTGTGCAAATAATTCTTCCTGCTCGCTTACTGTAAGTTTTTTTCATTTCCGTAATCTCCTTAAATTTGGAATTTTTGATATACAAGGTTGAAATCAAAAACTCCGGAGATCACGGATACCTACATATAAACGCCTGCCATACTGTGATAGACATAAAGCTCCCTTTCCGCTTGACAAAAGCGAAAAGGGCTGCACAAAAAAGCAGCTATAACATTCAAGCCCGAAGGCTGAAAGCTATAACTGCTTCTTCAAAACACATATTCAATTCGTTTTGCCTAAGCTGCTGTATTGCCGCCTAAAAGATATTCAACCAGCATTTGAAAATCAAGAAAAATTCTCAAAGCTTTAGGCATACTAATTGTAACAGATTTGCTTTTTCGTATCATCGGCAAAACTGCGCCAATTTTCTGCCATTTTGTTTTCAGCCTCGTTCCGTAAACGAAAGCCGTTCTTCGGGCAGCATACACAATGTAGCATACGCAAGGTCGGACATTCAGTAGGGATTTCGTCGGACTTTAGTCGGACAAGCTTTTATTTGAAAAAATCGGGAATATCGCCGCTTTCATCATCTCCCTTCATATTAAAGATTCCTTTGAAGCTCGGAATCGCATATCCCCACAGGGATACACCGAGAAGCAAAATCGCTTCCCCGTTTCCGGTCGTAAAGGTACTGCGCTCCATATTCAAGAGATCGAGCAGTTCGCTCTCCGTATACCGAAAACGCTGTCAGGTAACTTTTTCGATATGATCTCGTGGTACAGCCTGCCGTTGTTATGGTAGCGTCATATATTTTCGCCATAGCGGTATCAATCAGATCAACCATCCACTTGTTCTCAAACAAGGCGCTGATACGGCTCTCAAACTCCTGTTTCTCGGTATCCGGGGCAAACAGCTCCAAATAGAGAAAAGCGCTGTCCAGTTCTTCCCCCATAATATACCAGTTCCTCATTCACACGGGCAGACTCGCTCAGTGTGATCCAAACCACATCACGGTATACGCCAAGAAGCAATTTTGTTTTTTCGAGAATATATCCGATTGATTCAAATTAAGCTGCTCGTACATTTTCCGAATGCTTTTCGCAGCAAGTGTATCTTTCCGTCCCATCTGTTCGCCTCAATCCTTAAAACGGGTATCATTTGTTTGGTATATAAAAGTTCAAGCTAATTTGCTGAACTCCCTTGACAAAAACACGCAAGTTCGGTTATTATATATACGCAACTTACTTGCGTATTGACATTATACGAAATTTACTTGCGCTTGTCAATATGGATACGCAAAGATATTTTCAAATCAGGTCGAATAATTTGGAGGTCAGATGAAATGAAATTCTGTGAAAGTAAAAGAAGCCCGCACAAAGGCAGGCTTAAAAGCAAGATGAGCTTGCAAAAGCAATCGGCGTTTCTCTGCGGACAATATCGAATTATGAGGCTGGCACCCGCTACCCGAAAAAGGGAAAACCTATTATAAGATGGCGGAAGTCCTGAAGGTCGATGTCAACTATCTGCTTACCGATGACGAGGAATTTCTGCTGAACGCTGAATCCAAATACGGAAGCAAAGGCGCAAGACAGGCAAAGGAGCTTATGGCAGAGGTTACGGGGCTTTTTGCAGGCGGCGAGCTTGCAGATGAGGATTTGGACGAGATGATGAAAGGCATTCAGGAAGCGTACTGGATCGCCAAAGAGAAGAATAAAAAGTACACTCCCAAAAAATACCGGAAATAACGCTTGATGTCCTCTTTTTTTCGGACAGTGTATTTGATAAGATATACTTCTTACTGGCAGTAGAATGGGGGTGTTTGCTCTTGGATATTCAGACTTTAGAGATTGTCAGAAAGGCGAATCGGCTGGCAAATGACCTTTGCACAAGAGATCCGCATAGAATCGCACAAGAACTGGGCATAGAAGTTATCCCATTAGCCTTCAAGAAACAGCGAGGGGCATACAAGGTTTTAATGCGTAACCGTTTTATCTTCATAAAAGACGATCTGCACCCTGTAATGGAGCGTATCGTAATGCTGCATGAGATTGGACACGACGCATTACATAGAGAAGAAGCGGTCAAAGCCGGCGGCTTCAAGGAATTTAATATTTTTCGATATGCGGCAAAGCCGGATGGAGTACGAGGCAAACATCTTTGCTTCCCAAATCTCCCTGCCTGATGATGAAATACTGGAATATATCGAAAACGGGTATGATATTCAGCAGATCGCACGGGCAATGCACTCGGACATAAACTTGGTCGCATTGAAAACGGATACGCTGATCGCACAGGGGCTATCGTTTCCGTCATCAGGAATACCGCAATCAATTTTTTGAAATAGATAACTGGAGAGTATAAAGATGTTGATGAATAGTAACGAGTATCTTGATTTGGTGCAAACTATCAAACAGGAAATTCAGCAGGCGCAGTACAAAGCTACTTTAAGTGTAAATAAAGAGCTGATTATGCTGTATTACAATATCGGAAAAAATCATAAACGAGCATAAATCTTGGGGCAATAAATTTATTGAAAATCTGGCGGCTGATATTAAGCTCTCGTTCCCGAACGCAAAGGGCTATTCTGTTCGCAACCTTAAATATATGTCAAAATTTGCAAGCACTTATCCTGATGAGCAATTTGTGCAGACGGTGTCTGCACAAATTCCGTGGTCGCACAATGTTGCAATCTTGGATAAGGTTAAAGGAGAAAAGCAAAGAGAGTGGTATATACGAAAGACCGCAGAAAATGGCTGGTCGCATAATGTCTTGATTCATCAGATTGAAAAGCGGCTTGTATGAACGGCAGGCTATTGCTGATAAAATTTCAAACTTTGAAAGCCGACTTGCTTCGCCGCAGAGTGAGCTTGCCGTACAAACAATGAAAGATCCATACATTTTTGATTTTATCCCTTTCAAGGAAGATATGGTAGAACGGGATATAGAGCAGGCTCTTGTTCAGGATGTAACGAAGCTGCTTTTAGAGTTGGGAACGGGATTTGCGTTTCTCGGCAATCAATATCATCTCAATGTCGGCGGCGATGATTTTTACATTGATCTTCTGTTCTACAACCTTAATCTTCGCTGCTATGTTGTGATTGAGCTGAAAACCGGAGAATTTAAGCCGGAATATGCTGGACAGCTTAACTTTTATCTCTCAGCCGTTGACGGGATTTTGAAAAAGGATAATGACAATCCTTCTATCGGTCTGTTGCTGTGCAAAAAGCAAAAAACGCATTAGTCGCTGAATATGCCTTAAAAGATATGTCAAAGCCAATCGGTGTCCAGCGAATACAAAGTTACAAGTGAGCTTCCTGAAGCTTTGAGCAAACAGCTCCCGTCTGTGGAAGATATACAAAAGCATATCAAAAGAGACTAAAATATCGAAAAGCTGAAAGCCGCAGAGCTATATATCGAAGTCCTGCGGTTTTCATTCTTTTCACTACTCAATGTTATGCTAAAAAATGGGGAAATAAAATTGATAACGCTTTTATGCTCAATGCGACAATACGGAATGGCAAATTAAATGGCGAGTTAAATGACGACGATGGCGAGTTAAATGGCGAATTAAATCCGGCTCTGCTTTATCTGAACAAGAGTGAATTAGCGGTTTATCGAACATTCCAAAGTATTAGGCATAGCACAAAGATTTAGCGGATTTGTTCTTGCTTTTGCAATCATTCCACAACCACCTGCAATGAGCCGCAAAAATCATTGCCTTCTAAAGTAAGATAGTTGTCGCCTTCATCAAGGGTAACGGAATATGTTCCATTTTTACTTGTATCGGCAATCATTTTTTCCTCGCCCTTATCAAGCCAGTAAAGCCTTGCCGTGCCGGAATCAACCGTCAACTCGTAAGTTACAGTAAGCTCACTTCCTTTATCCCGTTCTAACGCAGTACCTCCAAAGATATATTCTTTATCATTGAAATCCTCATAATCTGCTGTATAGGAGCCGGTATAGGTATCTTCCCCTTTGGTCTTATCGCCCTGCAAATCTTTTTTTTGTCCGTAAGGGCATATTTGCTGAAATGCTGGAGCATATCATTAAAGCCGTTTATAACACTATCTTTCAGGTTGTCGCCGCTGCACCCTGTAACAGCAAAAAGCCAAACATAAGGAAAGCAAAACGGCAGTCAGAATTTTTATTTTTTCATATCATCACCCGCCAATCCTCGTTACAATATTCATACCGATAATTGCGATTGCACCAACCGCATAAATACTGTTAATCACGACACATACCTGCATAAGTTTGGATTTTACTTTTCCTTTGGTATAGCTGAGAATGGAAAAGATACCTGAAAAAAAATCATAAAGGCGGCGTAACTGTAAACCATAATCTCCGCTACCGGGGATTCCAGCGCCCAATCAAAGGTACGCAGTGGCAGGATCGTCCACGGGACAAAGAGCATAATGGTAGAAATCGCAGTTAAAATTTTGTTTTTCATTGTAGTTATCTCCTTTCAGATGCGCCGTATCGCATACAGGATACGACAAGTGCCAAAATAGTGATTCCGACTGCAACAGGCAGCCACGGAAGCCAAGCGATTTGTGTTTCATAAACACCTTCAGCAGCTCTCCCATACGCCACCATTATCAGATAGAACGGGTAGCTCATCGGGTAGGCAAACCAGATTTTTGTGTTTATCATAAGCACGGAAGGTACAATCGAAGCCAGACCGATACCGACCGAAAAAATGGGAGATTGAATTAAAGTGGAAACCGCAAGGTATACAGCAGCCATTGGAATTGCAGCGGCATAGATACTACATACATTTTTTTGCAGACATATAATGGCTCAAGGATAAAATTATAATCCTGCGTATGGGTAACGATTGCCGCACAGATATAGTACGCTCCTATGGACATAACCATCTGAAATGCCGCCAACAAAATCAGGACTGTGAATTTAGCAAGACATAGTTTCGTTGTGCTAATCGGCAGGGACAGCATTTTCAAAATCCCTTTATTGGAGCGTTCCGTTTGATTCAGCAGTACCGTACAGATGACCAGCGATGCCGGGATCATAAACCAAACCATACCCATAAAGCCCTGAATGAAAAAGTTGTTTTCCGGCGTAATCGGGATTCCTCTCAGGTCGAAGTTCATATCCGCATTGATAATGCTTGGAATCCACATCATAATGACAGGGATCAGCAAGATCAATAAGATTTTGGAGCGGCGGATTTTTTTGAGTTCCACTCCGACTAATGATAAGAAATTCATTCAAAACACCTCCTTACTTGCAGATAAAGGACTTCTGCAATACCGAACACGACCGTTTCAATCCCGCAAACAGCTAAAAATAAGGCTGTACGGCTATTTTTTCACTGCCGCAGAGAGCATTTGATACGGGGAAGCAAACGGGAACAGGCTCAACACAATATTATCCTGCGGAAGAATGGAAAGCGTAAATACTAAAATCACGCCAATACCAAGGGATACCCACATATTCTTACAGGCAGACGCAATAACCAGCATAAGCATTACAGTCGGCAGCGTAACTATAATTTGAAACCTGCGGTTTTCAATATGTCGGTCAGGTCAAACACATAACTTGGAAACCAATACTTTGCACAGCCGACTAAGACTGCCATTTCTATGACCACCATTGCGGATAATACCAAAGCGGCAATTAGAAATTGTCCAAAGAACATACTACCTTGACGAATGGGCAGCACCGACATTTTTCTGCATACCGTTATCGGCATATTCCGTGTGGTACATCATACAAGCGCCGCAAATGGAAATGAGAATATTCAACATCGCCATCATCTGCCAGTTCGCAGACATCAGTATGTTAATCGGATTGCCTGCGAGTGCAGTCATTTCCTCTGCTTTTTACCATCATATAGACAACCGGAAAAGCTGCTGCAAGAAAGCCACCTGCCAAAAAAGCAGGAAGATAGCCTGTGCGCTTCAGCTTTTTTGGATTCTATTAAGAGACTCATACGGTACCTCCTCTCCTGCGATTATCTTCATCAATCATAGCAAGGAAAGTATCTTCCAGATTATCCGTCGGGAATCCGGCGGCACGAGCGTTTGTTTTCAATTCTTCCTTTGTTCCTTCAAACAGCAGATGACCGTGATTCAGAATACCAATATCGTCAGCCATAAGTTCTACTTCAGGAAGCAAGTGAGAAGAAACCAATACCGTGCAGTCATATTTCTGCGGCAGGGAACGAATCAGGGTGCGTATCTCGTGAATACCCACCGGATCGAGCCCATTGGTCGGCTCGTCGAGAATCAGGATCGGCGGTCTGCCGATCAATGCGCCTGCTAAACCTAAACGCTGCTTCATACCAAGAGAGTATTTTTTTGCCAGTCTTTTTCTAAATTCAGTTAAGCCGACAAGCTCCAGAGCGTCATCGACACAGCTTTTTGGAAGCCCAAGAATTTTCCGTATAATTTCAAGGTTTTCCTCTCCGCTCAGATTCCCGTAAAAGGCGGGTGCTTCAATAAATGAACCAACTTCCTTCAAAATGGGAACTCGGTCTGAAGGGTATGTTTTTCCGTCAATATGAAAGCTTCCTTCTGTCGGCTGCGTCAAACCGAGAAACATTTTCATCGTTGTGGATTTTCCCGCCCCGTTCGGACCTAAAAAATCCATAAACGCTTCCTTTGCGAATATGGAGATTCAGATGGGATACTGCCAGAAATCGCCGTAGGTTTTCGTCAGATTTTGAGTTTCGATTATATTCATATTGTGAAATCTCCTTTCCTTTGTTGTCTTTAGTATAAAGGCGCAACCTTGTGTCAACCTTCTCTCTACCTTACATTTACCTTACATTTGAACTGCACTGCGAAAATGCAGGAATGATATGCTATAATATAGAAAAAAGGAGAATTGCATTATGGACTATGATTACTTAAAATACAAAAAAAATCCTCATCGTAGATGATGAGGCTGATCTGCGTGAAATGGTAACATCTATTTTAGAGCAGGACGGTTTCAAAACAATCAAGACTGCTGGAACAGTAGCCGAAGCTCTGAAAATATGCAGGGATTGGGAGCCTGATCTTGCCATTCTCGATGTAATGCTGCCCGATGGGAACGGCTTTTCTCTGTTTGAACAAATGCGGACTTTTACCGAAGTCCCAGTTCTCTTTTTAACTGCCCGTGGAGAAGATGAGGACAAGCTGAAAGGATTGGGACTTGGTGCAGATGATTATATGGTAAAGCCGTTCCTGCCAAAAGAATTATCCCTGCGTATCGGAATCATTCTGCGGCGGTACTACAAAGGCGAAGATCCTATCGTCCAACTTGCCGGAAGCCAAATTGACTTTGACCGTGCCGAAGTGATAAAAGAAAATAAACATTTCCCGCTGACTGCAAAAGAACACGATATACTGCTGGCGCTCTACCGCAATGCGGGAAGAATTGTAACCATCGATCAGCTCTGCGAAGCTGCGTGGGGAGATAATCCATACGGATATGAAAACTCGCTGATGGCGCATATCCGCAGAATCCGAGAAAAAATTGAAGCTAACCCGTCAAAGCCGGTATCCCTCATTACGGTAAAAGGCTTAGGCTACAAGTTAGTATTAACGGGGAAATGATATGAAAGATATTACGAAACTCATTCGGCGGTTTGTAGGCATATTGCTGTTAAGCACAGTCTTGGTCATCGTCCTTAACATTATTGTTCTTGCTGCTATTTCCGCAAGTCAAACGGCAAATGGCAGACCGTGGACGACTGCAAAAGAAACTGCTGAAGCTTTACAGAAAACAGAAACGGGATATATCTTATCCGGCGATATGACGGAGCGGTTAAGCGGGGAGAATGCGTGGGCAATCTATATAGATAATGACACATTAGAGGTAAAATGGCACACGGAAAATCTGCCGGATGCCGTTACTCTGCACTATACGATCTCCGACATTGCAAGTCTGACACGAGGATATATTGATGGATACCCGACCTATACGGGAGAATGCGAAAATGGATTGGTCGTTGTCGGCTATCCGAAAGACCGATATTGGAAACATATGTCTCCGAGTTGGGATTATGATTTCATCAAAAACGCCCCGTATACTGTCCTGATTGTAATCGGTGTGAATGTTTTTTGATTTTCCTGATTTATATGATCGCCAATTCCAAGCTGCTGAAATCCGTTAAACCGATTACAAACGGCATACAGGCGCTACCTTCAGGTGAGCCTGTTTATGTCAAGGAAAAAGGACTTTTATCCGACCTTGCCGCTAAAATCAATCAAACATCGGATATTCTCCAAAAACAGAAGCGAAACCTGCAAAGAAAGGAAACAGCAAGAGCAAACTGGATTTCCGGAGTCTCTCACGACATTCGCACACCACTTTCTATGGTAATGGGATATGCCGGACAGATTGAGGACAATGAAAGCCTGCCGGAAAGCGAAAGGAAAAAGGCACGGATTATCCGTCAGCAAAGTACAAAAATGAAAAATCTCATCAATGACCTGAATCTTGCCTCGAAGTTAGAATATAATATGCAGCCGATCCATCCAGAGCCTGTCAATCGCATAGCGATCGCAAGACAAAGCGTTGTTGACTTTATCAATTTAGATATGGAAGAAAAGTATCCGATAGAATGGAATACAGATGAAGCATTGACTGCCTGTGCCATAAATGGAGATAAAGAGTTGTTGCGGCGGGCAATCGGAAATCTGATTACAAATTCTCAAACGCACAATCCTGATGGCTGTACGATTTCAGTATGCGTCCGAAAAAAGCGATACAGAATATAAAATAGTCGTAGAAGATAACGGCGTCGGCGTTACCGATGAAAAGTTAGAGAAACTCAGGACTACGCCCCCCCACTATATGATGAGTGACAGCGGGACAACCGAGCCACGGCACGGCTTAGGGCTTTTGATTGTCGGACAGATCGTTTCCGCCCATAAGGGTACAGTGTCTTTCGATCACGGTAAACAAGGTGGATTTACCGTTACAATTTCTTTCCCTATTCCAAAGGATAGTCATACTCAATAAATGTTAAAAACCGTAGAGCTTCAATGAAAGCCCTACGGTTTTTCTGACCTATGATCTTATCCATTTTAGATGATTTTCAACCTGAATCAGTGATGATAAAAAATAATTCTTGGATTTCAAATAATTCAAATTGTCCTTAACCCACGAATTATTCGCTACTACTTTGTTGATTTTCATTTCTATTTTCATTGCTGATGTTGACAGGATCATTTCATTTTCTAATAATCCATTTTTCATTTTGAAACTTGTTATTTCACTCCACGGAATGAATAAATTGTCTCTGCAATGTCCCAATCGCCGTGAACAGGAAACAGGTTAATCCTGTTATCGCTAAATCCGAACAAAATACGATGTTGCTTGTTCAAATGCCATTACATTGACAATCCCTGTTGGCAAAGCCCATTTTACTTTTAGATTTAGTATGTCCGCATAGAATATTGTTAGCATATTCATAACCAAAGGTTTCAATCCGTTTTTTTTTTTTTCTAAGCTTAACATATTTATACCTCCTATGGTATTAAAGAAGCTCCATAACTTTTTATACAGCGGATCCAACTCACATCCGCAGCTTCCACATTCTTTATCAGCCTGTTTGATTGCTGATACCAAAGTATCCTTATCGGCTTTCCCATCCAGCCATTCCTGAGCCGGAACAGCGATTAAGTCCCCAACCTGACGCAGCGAATTTCTGCATAATCGCTTCCAATTCTTCCATAAGCGTACTTGCCTCTTCCTTTCAGCCATTATTTCAACAGGCTGATTTCATTTTGCAAGTTCTTTCAAAAATACGCCTGCGTGTGCGCCGCCATCTTAACGTTGACTGGCTCGGCTGGCTTTTGCTATTCATTCCTCTATGATTTGTGTTTGGTCGGTTATTCTGGCTGATTGCTCGAATACCTTCATTGGAGGTTTGGAACGCTAAAAACACGGCAATGAAAAATGTTTATTAAAACTATAGCCGCCAATAATGGCAACAATTTTCCAAATCCGGCGCGTGAGCGGCGATTTTTGATTGCAAGCTGCTCATTTATCCTTTTTGACAACTGCTCTCTGCGACATCACTGGCGGTATTTTTCGCCAATTTTTGCCCCCAGCAATTCGCTGACGGACACTTCCAATATTTCAGCCAGCCGGATCAGCAAGAGTATCCGGGAACAGATAAATTCTTCTCCCCCATTTAGAAATCATCTGTCTGACGACTACATGGAGCCTTACAGCCAATTCTTTTTCCTGTGAAAACCCTT
>VOFK01001722.1_pt1 | contig 36030 bp, 52 predicted proteins | sample 5384121 | NCBI WGS metagenome assembly VOFK01 (sample SAMN12384730, study PRJNA508395) | human gut metagenome | isolation source: healthy gut J | host: Homo sapiens | reverse complement strand
CCTTGTAAAGCAAAAGGCTTTTACGGCTCAGCTTCAGCTATTCAAACTCATTTCGACAACCTTCCATATGCCGAAAAATAAGAGATTTTCCGGCAATATAGAGGAACAATATAGCAACCTATAAAACAATAAAAAAATACGCGGGTGTGCAATCAGTGTGCAATCAAAACTATCGTCTTGGTGCTAGAATACTCGTAAATAGTACAAGTTAAAATGAGAAATTCCAAATACACATAAGCATGGTACAATAGAGACAGGCTGAAGGAGGATCTCATATGGCAAAGCAACATGACAAACAATTTAAACTTGATGCAGTCCAGTACTATCAGGATCACAAAGACCTCGGGGTACGTGGATGTGCAGAAAATCTTGGCATCGGATACAGCACATTAACAAAGTGGCTGAAAGACTTCCGGGAATCAGGTGATATTCCTGTTCGTGGTTCTGGTAATTATGCATCTGATGAGCAGAAGGAAATTGCCCGTCTCAGACGTGAATTACGTGATGCCCAAGATGCACTTGATGTGTTAAAAAAAGCAATCAACATTCTGGGAAAATGACGGAAGCCATTTATCTCGAAGTGTCTGAGAAGACGGAAACTGCCAAAAAGGCTGGACGCCGGGTTTCCGTCTCCGGAATGTTGAAATTTTTAGGTGTCTCTCGCTCAGATATCTTGCATGGCTCCATCACGTACCTTCTGATACAGAAAAACGCCGTGAAGCTGTAAAAGCAAAAGTACAGGATATTTATGATGATTCCAAGCAGAACTACGGTGCTCCGAAAATCACTGTAGAACTTCGAAAACTGGTGAAGTCATTTCGGAAAGAACCGTTGGTACATATATGCGCCAAATGGGGATCCGTGCTCAGTGGAGCAAACCATGGACAATCACCACAAAAGATTCCGATTTCAGCACTGAATTACAAAATATCCTTGATGAGCAATTTAATCCTGACCGTCCGAATGCCACCTGGTGTTCGGATATCACCTACATCTGGACAATAGACGGATTCGTCTATCTGACCAGTATTATGGATTTATTTTCCAGAAAAAATCATAGCCTGGACGCTTTTTCAGAAACACTGGAAGTATCCTGCGTGATTGATACTATAAACAAAGCCAAAGCCCGTCGAAATATCGATCAACCATTAATCATCCACTCAGATCGTGGGAGCCAGTATGTTGCAAAGGAATATAAAAAAGCAACCGAAAATATGCAACGCAGTTATTCAAAGAAAGCATTTCCGTGGGATAATGCATGCATTGAATCCTTTCGTTCTATTCTCAAGCGTGAATGGCTCAATCGCTTTAAAATTCGCGATTACAAGCAGGCATACCGGTTGATTTTCGAATATCTGGAAGCTTTTTACAACACGAAACGAATTCACAGCCATTGTGACTTTTATGTCACCAGATGAATTCGAGCAAGTATATAAAAGAGCACACATTAAGGCGGAGCTGCTGGTAGGTTGAATTTGGGAGAAATTTCTCATTTCAACTTGTACTAAATTTTGACATAGGACCACCTTTCAAAACAAAAAACTCGTTATCAACTGGGTTATGTCCCCGTTGGTAACGAGTTTTTTCATTAACAAATATTTACCTGTTTTCAAAAACCCTGCGAGCCAGAAACCCGCAGAGTCGTGAAACCGTAAAGCCGTCTAAGAGGTTATCTATCTTGCCGTAGAAACGCTACCTGCAAGCCACTCCTGCACCATCTGGGCATTCACCTTTAACGATTTGCGATTCTATCTACCGTCATGCCGTCTTCCCCATGCTTTTTGGCATTCTCTCTTTTTCTTTTCATCCATTCCACGCCTTCATCGCAGGGCTTCCATTTCCTTGCACATATGCTCCACCCTTTCTCGGTCTCTTTCAGTTCATGCACGCGGTCAGCCAAGGCTCCCGCCTGCATCTCCTTTGCTTCCTTCACACGGAAATCGTGCATCAGTCTTCCAAGCTCGCCGCCATCGTCCTTGCTGGAATCCACGTAGATGAAGTGTTCCTCATCCCCGAACTCCTTGCCGTTCTCGCGGATTATCCGGTCGATATGGGCTATCGGGAGTCCGTGCCCCAGTGCGTCTTTCAACGTGACGAATATCACGTAGGTTTCCGGGAGCTTATCGAAGTTCTTTCCCCGTATCCAGCACATTGGAATCCATCATCCCGAGGTTGTATCTGGCATCGTTTCGGGTGCGCCCCCTCATCGTCTTGCTGTATCTCGACGTTGAAGATGCGTCCGCTTCCATCCTTTGCCACACAGTCCAGCACGACACCTCTGCCATGCATGTTTCTGAAATCCACCTGCGTCTCATTGTCGATGACAGTCAGCTCTTTGTCTTCCAGAATAATTCTAAGGACATACTGCAGGCATTCTTATCTTTGAATACATTCCGCGCGAAAATATCGCTCATCACGGTCAGATTCTTAATCGTTTTCTTGTATCTCTCCTTATGCTTAAGCATCGTTTCTTCCTGATTCATCGGTGAAGACCACCTCCTGTTCGACTCACAAGAAGGTATCAACCATCTTGCTATATATATATTTTACAAGAAAGCCGGTAAACATTCAAGACTTGTATTTTCCCCGCCGAAAGGGCAAAATCCTGCGGCTTGCGCGGAGTGGCCGGGGTTTGGGGCAGCGCCCCATTTCAGCAATCTCCGTGCATATAATGAGCGGTCGCGGTGCCCGACAGGAAAGCCCCTCGCTTTTCCTGCGTCCGGCGCATCGCGGCAGCGAAGGCGAATGCACGGGAGTCGGAGCCGGTCAACTTTTCCGTTCCAAATGTTTCCGTCAATCCGCCTGCGGATTTATGAAAGATTTGTGGGCGGAATGGTTGAGGGGCGAATCCCTCACCCAGATGAGAAAAGGGTCAACGTTCGCAAATAGGCGCAAATGGGTTCATTTGATGCTAAATGGTGTCTTTTTCTATCATCGGCATCCGTGCATTTGGCAGTTTCTACCTGCATGTTCGTGTATAGGGCAGAGGGATAGAAAAATAGCCTGCGTTATAATCTGTCCCCAAGGAGACGGCATTCTTGCCGCTTCAAAAGACAGAAAATCGGAAAAGAAAGGATGATGCCACATGGCTCAGGATTTCGGCGATGACATGGGAAACGCCCTCCTAAACTTCGTCACAAGGCAGACGGAGAACTATCTGCGGTTCGGGCGTGGCAGGGAACGTGCTTTCGACTGGTGGCAGCGCCATTATAAGAAGGAGGGGAACACTCCCGAAGCCGCAAAAGCAATGGCTGAGAAGCAATCCTCTCGTGAGCAGGTGGTCGTGCCCCTTTGGTACTTCCGAGGAAGCCGCCTACTATGCGCAGGTATGCCGCGAGAATGGTACCTATGCCGCCGCCTACACGGATAAACAGGGAAACGGATTCCTTGCCTTTGCCAAGGAGGATGCTAAGACCGTCGCAGGGTATGCCCCGCAATTTAAGGACGTGATGGCGCGTCTCGATGAGCAGCGTATCACCGACGCACTGAATCACGCGGAACCCGTGAATAAGAAGACCATGGATTCCCTCACGGAGCTGACAAGCTATCCCGACCTCCCGGCAGAGGACGTAACGGTCATCCCGGTCACCATCCGTTACAAGGATGCGCCAGACGAGACTTACGATGTGCTCTTTAGCGAGCAGGATACCGAAGACCTCAATATCGACGATTCAATTTGCTTCTCCGGTTACTCCCACAAGGAGCTTACCGAGATGGTTGGTCGTGAGACCCATGAGGATTTCGATGTGATTGCTGTCGGTGACCCCTATAAGGTTCATGCGACGCAAGTGAAAACGGATGCCCCGGAAAAGACCTATGACGTGCCGGGAAAGGATGCACCTGCCCGCAGCGATAGGGTTGCCACTCTTCGCGCCGAGGACACCGCCATTCATACCCAGAACATCCGAAACGCTGCCCAAAAGGCAAGGGAAGACTGCACGGACTTTTCCGACTTCGAGCGCAAGATGAACGCGCAGGGCTTCGGTGTGACTGAAACCAGCAAGGGTGAGGTCATGGCCTACGAGCCTGCAAGCCTGAATAAAGACGGTTCGGTACCGGCGTATGAGCGCGGTCGCGACTGGCCGGTCTCTGCGGAGACGTTAAAGAACCGGTACGACCTCGATGTGACCCACAACTGGTTCGAGCAGAATACCCCGAAGGACGCTGGCCCCCTCCCAGATGGAGACCTTGCCATGCAGAATGCGCGTCTGGCGCAGGAGCAGATGCGTGACGAACAACAGCTGCTTGAGCCGGTTGCATCTGATGGTTCCATGGATAACGACGGGCGCACGCCTGACCCGAACTCCGGTATTGAGAGCCACGATGGCGCAGATACCGATTCCCGCACCGCCGTCATGGATGCAGAGCAGACCGGAAGCGAGATTCGCCCCTCCGATATTCGCGAGGAGCAGCAATATGATTCCGAGTCCTATTCCCTCACGGGGGAAGCACGCGACATGACCGCTGCTAAAACTCAAATTGAAACGGAAACGAAGTCGCAGGAAATCTCGCAGGAACGAAGGACTGACCTGCCCTTTAAGAACGAAGATGCATTGTAAGGAGATAGACCATGACCCTCAAAGACAAATTGCCGGACAGGCTGAAATGCTCTCCGCTTCTTACCATGGAATCGGACAGCGATATCGAGACCATCGCGGAATCCATCGTGAACCTCTCCGATTCAGATGGGGACTTCTTTAAGAAGACGGAAAAACTTCTTCTGATGGCCTGTCTTGGATATTTAAGGGACTGGTGCGAGCCTTCCCAGCGTACCATCGGGAACCTCATCTCCCTCCTCGATGCCGCCCTGCCAAAGGACAACGAAACCCATACCACCCTCGACAACCTTTTCTATGAAATGAAGTCCGGGTGCAAGCGCGTGAAATCGGAAGATGGCATCACGACCCTCTGGGAGCCTTCCGCCCTTTCCCGGTGCGACGGTCTCACTCCACGCGATTCCAATGGTATTGATGTGTCCGAGGACTTTTCGCTCACCTGCTATGAAGGATTCCGCCACGCGGCCACACGAGAGACGCGCACGAGTATTGTGACCACGCTCCTACTTGTGCTGGAAGAAGTGGAAAAGGAGGATGGATATGGCAAATAGCGCGAACCCGGAAATCAATAAGAAGATTGCCACCTCGGCGCTCGGCACCCTCGTCATCGCCACGGTCTTTTTCTATCTCGGTGACCGCTATGCCGAAACCCTCGTCACCTATCCGGGGCAGATTTTCGACCATTTGAGCGATGCATTCCTTTCCATGTGGCAGACCATAAAGGATGCACCGTTTGCCCTCGATATGACCAGTAACTCCTTGCTGTTTGGCGGGGCTTGCTTTCTCATTATCTGGATGATTTGGCTTCGCTACGTGGCGTTCATCGGAAACTATCGTTCCGGCGAAGAATCCGGTTCCGCCCGCTGGGGCACTGTGAAGGAAGGAAAGAAGTTTAAGGGACTTGCAGACCGAAGATAACAATCTTCTCTTCACCAAGAACTTCGGCCTTGCCCTGCACCGTCCCAAGTTCGACCCGGAATATGACCGCAACCTAAACGTCCTCGTGGTCGGCGGCTCTGGTTCCGGTAAGACCTTTAACTACGTGACCCCGAACATCTGCCAGCTCAACACCAGCTACTTCGTCACCGACCCAAAGGGCACCCTTCTTAAGGATGCCGGATACCTGTTCACGGACAACGGCTATAAGCTCAAGAGCTTCAATACCATCAATCTTGATGAGTCCATGCACTACAACCCGTTAAAGTACGTGAAGACGGATACCGATATCCTCTCCTTCGTGAACTGCTTCATTATGAACACGAACCCCGAGGGGAAATCGAGCGGTGACCCGTTCTGGGAGAACGCGGAGAAGATGCTCTACACGGCGCTCATCGCCTTGTTGCGTGACTGGTTCCCGGCGAAGGACTACAACATGTCCTCGCTTCTCACGCTCCTCTCCCCTTGCGGAAGCGCGAGAGAACGATGAGAACTTCAAGTCCGCACTTGACCTCATGTTCCTCCAAATCGAGGAGGGCAAGAAGTACAAGCAAAACGACGGCTCTTCTCCTGATACTGCGGGAAATGCCGGTCTTTCAAGGAGCTTTGGCACCAAACAGGCAGATAACGGCTGGTCTTGGGTGCCCAGTAAGTTCAAGCGTAACTCCGACGGCGTGAAGCCCGCCGACTGCGGGGGACTCTCCGCCGACGAGGACTTCGCCCTGATGAACTATAAGAACTTCAAGGTGGCCGCAGGCAAGACCTTAAAATCCATCCTCATTTCCTGCAACGTGCGCCTTGCGCCCATCGCGACGGATGGCGTGCGCGAGCTTTTGACCTATGACGAGATGGAGATTGACACCCTTGGTGACCCGGATGCGAAGGTGGCGATTTTCGGCATCCTCTCCGATACCGACAAGACCCTCAGCTTCCTGTTCGCCATCCTCATGTGGCAGACCATCGACCAGCTGTGCCGAAAAGCCCTTTCGGATTATGGCGGGAAACTCCCGACCCCGGTGCATTTCATCTTCGATGAGTTCGCCAACATCGGCACTATCCCGCAGATTGAGGAGACCATCGCGGTCGCCCGTTCCCGTAACATCGGCATCACCATCATTCTGCAATCCATGAGCCAGCTGGAAAGCAAATACGATAAGAAGGTGCAGACCATCATCGACTGCTGCGACTCGACGCTCTTCCTCGGTGGCAAGTCCAACTCCACCAACAAGGAGATTGCGGAGATGATTGGCAAGCAGACCATCCATCAGATGACTTACAACGAGTCCACGGGGCAGTCCTCACGCGCCAGTAAGAACTTGCAGATTCAGGGTCGTGACCTTATCGACGCAGCAGAAATCGGAAAAGATGAGCCGCCTAAAGGCAATCCTGCTCATCGCCGGTACCAACCCGCTCATGGATGATAAGTACGACCCCCACGCCCATAAGCGATACCGCTATATCGTGGATAAGCGCAACTGGAAGCGTTTGCATAAGAACTCCTTCGATTTCGAGCGGTATCTGAAAAACGGCTGCGAGCCGTACACCCCCGATGAGGATACGGGTGCAGAGTTCACGGCATGGAAATGGGCGGCATGGAAAAAATCAAGGAAGGGGCTTCTGGGCAAATTGCTGAACCGGTAGTCACTTATAATTAAGAGAAATGCCACGCGAAAAAGGCAGAAAGGGGACGAATGGAGGAAGGAACTTGGAAACACTCGTCAAACTCGCCGCCCCGGCGATAGGAACCGCTGCGGGCGCATTCACCGTCGTGGGAATCATCTATCTTGGGATGACCCTCGCGGGACTTCTTCGCGGCGGGGGCGGGGAGATACGCAAAGCCGTTGCAATCATCGTCGCGGGACTTACCTGTATCGCCTTTGCCCATCTGTACGGTTACTAGAAAACAAGTAAACAAGAAAGGAATCAACCATGCTGGAAAACGTGAAAACCTTCTCTCTGATGGTGTGACCGCCCTCGGCGGCATCCTCATCGTCTTCGGCCTTGTGAACCTTGGTCTTACCATCAAGGACGGTATGCAGGGCGGCGGCGGTCAGCTCTCCGGCGCCCTCGCCATGATTATCGGCGGTGCCATCGTCGTGGGTGCTGCCGTGTACTTCAAGACCGGTATCAACTGGGGTTCCCTCGCGGGTTAGAAAGGAGCGATATCTAACATGCTCTCTGTAGCAGTACACAAGGATATCGCCGAGTATCAGCCCAAAATCGTAGGCAAGATGACCATGCGCACCCTGGTATCCATCACGGGTGCGCTTTCTGTCTCGGTACTTGCCGGGCTTTACATCTACTTCGTTTTGGGGCTGAACGTCAGCGATTGCACCTATTTTATCTACGCCGTCTCGTTGCCGTTTTGGTGCGTGGGCTTCGTGAAGCCCCTGCGGGATGCCCTTCGAGCAGTTTGCGCCGCTTTGGCTTAAGGCAAACTTCACGAACGACCGCATCTTCTACAAGCCGTCCATGCGTCTTGCGGGACTTCTCTGAGTCGGAAAACAGCAAGCAGAAAGAGAACTATCTATGGAAAACACTACCGAAAGCAGGGAAACCTTCGCGGCATCGAATCCTACTCCCCAAGGGCAGGACGGGTCATCTCTTAACGCCGCATTTGACGTGGACGCGTTCGTCCACGCATCCGGTGACGGGTTCGGGAACACCGCGCCACTGCGCTCCGATACCGGCGCTATCGACATGGATGCCATCTCTCAGGTCGCACACGTCACGCAGGGTGCCGGAAAGCTGACCCGAAAGGAGAAGAAGCGCGCCAAGCGCGAGATGAAGCGCAGGAAAAAAGGAAGCCAAGAAGGCCGAGAAGGAAGCGAAAGACCTACAGCTCCATCAAGTCCCAGTTAAAGGACAGGGACAAGGAGCTGTCCGATAAGATGGCCGATGCCAGAAAGAAGCGCGACTCCGCGAAAGACGTGGTGAACTACATCGGCTACAACAAGATGTATCAGGACGGCATCTGTGAGGTGGAGGAGGGAATGTTTTCCTCTTCCATCGCCTTCGATGACACCAGTTACCACTCGGTGCGCGATGAGCAGCAGAAAGCCATGTTCTCCGCCATCACCCGCCTTTACGACCAGTTCGGTGCGGATACGCTCGTGCAGATGAGCGTCATCAACACGCCGCTCCTCAAGGAAGAGGTCGGTCACCGCAAGTTCTTCGACCCGGAGCGTCAGGCAAACGATGCTGCAAGGAACGACGCGCAGGTGTTCAATAACATCCTGAACGATAAGGTGAAGGAGGGGGTCAGCAACATCCGCAGGAACCGCTACCTCACCTATTCCGTGACGGCGGACACCGCAGAAGATGCAGCGCGTCAGCTCTCCCGTATCGAGGTCGAATCCTCCCGCATCCTAAACTCCATCGGCAGCAAGGCACACCTTATGAACGGCACCCAGCGCCTTTCTGTCATCCATTCACTCCTGAACCCCTACAAGCCGTTCCTGTTCGATTACCAGCGCGATATTTCCGCCAAGCGCTTACAGACTACCAAGGACTGCATCGCACCGACGCAGATTGATTTCCGCCCGGACGGCCACTATAACGACTGCGTAAAGCTCGATAACGGGGTCTACGCACAGGTACTCGTGATGAAGAAGTTCGGCTCGGAACTTTCCGACCGCGCACTTGCCGATATGGCAGACCTTCCTATCCCCATGGCTATCACGTGGTACGTGCAGCCCATGGATAAATCCAAGGCTATCAATTACGTGCGCACCCGTTCCGCATGGATTGACAAGGAAATCATCGAGGAACAGCGCTCGGCAGTGAACAAAGGCTATGACTTCTCCATCCTCCCGCAGGAGCTGAAATACTCCAAGGAGGAGACGGAGGACGTGCTCGACCACTTGCAGAACAAGAACCAGCGTCTCTATGTCTTCACGGGGCTTGTCTACACTTACGCGGAGAGCAAGGAAGCGCTGGATACGCAGGTACTTCGCATCATCTCCACGGCACGTCAGAACTCCATCGAGCTTGACACCTATGACTATCGCCAGCGTCAGGGACTTAATTCCATTCTCCCGCTCGGCCATAACCACGTGGAAATCTCCCGCATGTTCACCACGGCGCAGGTTTCCATCCTCGTGCCGTTTGCCACGCAGGAGCTTGACGATGCAGGCGGCAACTTCTACGGCCAGAACAAGCACAGCCGCAACCTCGTGGTCTGCAACCGCAAGAAGCTCACCTCGCCGATGGGCTTCGTCTGCGGCAAGACCGGCTCCGGTAAGGGCATGTTTACCAAGACCGAGATGACGGGCACCATCTTCTCCAATCCGACGGACGAGATTTACGTCATCGACCGCGCAGGCGAGTACACCGCTATCGCCGAACGCTACGGCGGTAGCACCTACCACTTCGGCGTGGGTACCGGAACCCATCTGAACCCCTTCGATACGGTATCCGTGGAACACATGACGAGAAACGAGCAGATTGCGTTCAAGGTGGACGCGATGTTAGCTCAGGCGGGCGCTTCCGCTGCCGAAGCCGGGTCGAACTTCTCTGAGGTTGACCAGTCACTCGTACAGCGCTGCACCGAGCTTGCCTTCCAGAAGGCCGCAGAGCGCGGAGACAATCTTCCGCCGACCTTACAGGACTTCTACGATGCCGCGAACGAGCAGCCGGAGGAGCAGGCACAGGTCATCGCACTCCGTTACGAGCGCTTCGTGAAGGGTTCCATGAACTTCTTCAACCATCAGAGCAACGTCGATTTCAACACCCGCATCGTGGACTTCAACCTGAAAGACCTGCCGGATTCCATGCTGGTCTTCGCCCTCATCAATGTCTGCGAAGCCGTCCGCAACCGCATGTACTTCAATGCAAAGCGAAACGTCCGCACATGGCTCTACGTCGAGGAGATGCAGAGTATGTTCGCGTACCCGACGGTACTTAACTACTTCTCCCGCTTCTCGAATGAGGGTCGAAAATTCGGACTTTTTGCTGACAGGTATCAGTCAGAACGCCACGGCGATGCTCGCCAACGAAGCGGCGCGAAATATCGTCCTCAATGCGGACTTCCTCATGCTTCTCAAGCAGTCCCCCGCTCGACCGTATGAAGTGGGCGGAGCTTCTGAACCTGTCCGAGCAGGAGGAGGAATGCATCGACGAGTCCGCAGAGCCGGGTGACGGCCTGCTCATCGCAGGTAACGCCCGCGTGCCGATTCGCGGCAAGTTCCCGTCCGGCAACGTTCTCTATGACCTGTTCTCCACGAACCCCAATGAGACGAAGAAGACGGGGCTTGGGGACAAGAAAGATGCAAAACCCGTTATCTAGCAACCCAGTAAGAAGACCCCGGAAAGGACGGTGAACGTCAGATGAAGGCTTCGGATTTCACGACCGGCGGAAGCGACCGTGAGAAAGCCATGAGTAATCTCCTCAAGACCGAAAAGACGGATGCCGTCAATACCGGTCTGGTGGAAAAGGCAGATAAGAGCGCCAAAGCCTTAAAGGGTGACCTCTATTCCGTCGGCAAGAAGGGCACGCACGGCGCGGGAAGTACCGCCCTCGATGCCATCGCAAGGAAACGTAAGAAGACTTCCGCCGCCGATGCCCTTGACGGAAAATCCCGTAGCCAGCTAACCGGAAAAAATGCCCTCACGAAAAAGGTGCAGTCTCGCCACAATCTGAATAAGAGCCTGAAACATGGTGCAAAGGGTGTAGCCGCAAAAAGCTGCCCACAACGCTCTCAAAGACTCCGAGCTGGAAGGCACGGACGATTTGGTCGCAACCACGCACGGCGCGAAACTTGCCGGAAAGGCGAGAAAGCACCTTCGTTCCGGTAAGGATGCACTTGAAAAAGAAAGACTCCCTCGGTGCCCTCTCGGAAAAGAAATACCGCACCGAGAAACTGGATAAGAAAGCTGCCCAGAAGCGGATGCAGTTCTCCAAATACTTCCATAGGAACGTCTACGAAATGCTGCGGCGCAAGCGGGAAAGAAAAAAGGCGCTCACGGTTCTTTCCGGTGTCATCAAGGGAATGCTTTCATCACTTGCCGGTGCCGTCTCCCAATTCTTTCCACTCATCATTGCCTTCATCTTGGCCTTCGGCCTGATTTCCGTTGTCGGTGGAGGTGCCGCCGATGAGGAGCAAAAAGAGCGCATCGCTTGACGGGATGCCCGCATGGGTCACCTACGACCTCGTGCTCGCGTGCCTGAACGCCCACGAGCAGTACGGATATCCCGCTTCGGCGCTCCTCGGCCAGATGATGATTGAGAACGGCACCTCGGATTCCGGTTCCGACCTCGGGCGGCTGTACCACAACTACGGCGGCGTGAAATATGCCGGTTATGACTACGGCGGACTCATCACGGGTTCCGTTAAAATGCTAACCACCGAATACAGCGCTTCCGGCTCTGCCTACAAGACCTACGCGGATTTCGCCGTCTTCAAGGACGATGATTCGTACATGAAGTACCGGTGCGAGCATTTGTATAAACAATCCAACTACACCCGTGTCCCTAACTACCAGAAGGCCATCGACACCAACAACTCCGAACTCTTTTTGCGTGCCCTCGGCGAGGGCGGCTACACCGCATCGCAGGACAGCTATATCGCCCAGTACCGTTCCATCTGCCAAGCCTATCCGCTCGTTGCGCAGCTTGACTCCATGACCGCAGAGGAGTTTCAGAGCCGCTATTCCGGGACGAACCTCATCCCCGGTGGCGGGCAGGACTACCAGAGCGCCGACCAGTGGCAGAAGGATATCGTGAATGCCTGCTCGCAGACTCCGTGGCCGGGAGCCAACCTTTGCGCCACATGGACAACAAGGGTCTATGCAAGAGCCGGTCATCCGTCGGCGGCAACGGCAATACGCAGCTCGGCAATCAGGGATACGGTGCCAATTACAGCCAGAAACGCGCCACCACCGACCTCTCCCAGATAAAGGTAGGAATGCTCATCTCCGCCCAATACGGCTCCAACACCCCCGCCGGTAACGCTTACGGGCACGTCGGCATCTATATCGGTGACGGCAAGGTCATGGATAGCATTTACTCCGGTCTGCGCACCATCTCCCTGTCCGATTGGGTTTCCCAAAACGGAAGAGGATGGGTTGTCTGCGGCTATCCATGGGACTGGCGCTAGGAAACCAGAAAGGATACCTGCTATGAAGAAACTGAAAGCATGGATGGCGGAACACAAGAAGTTTTCCGTCATCGCCCTGTGCCTGCTCCTGATGTTCACCTGCGGCTCTGCCATGAGCGCCATCAACGTGTCGCATCACCGCGCGGAAACCGCAAAGGAGCAGAACGCAGGAAATAACACGGACACTACCACAGCCGCTGAGAAGAAGACGAAGGAGGAAACCGGGAAAGTGGAGCTTACCGATGCTCAGAAGGAAATCATCAAGGGATACGATACCGATACCAAGGAACTCATCGACACCCTCTCCTCTTCCGTCTGGTCGGTAAGCGAGGGGCGCTACACCCTCAAGTTTGCCGATGACTCCTACGTGGAAACGGTGAACGGAACCCCGACCGTCCATAGTTACGCCATCTCCCGCGTGGAAAAGACCTCCGATGGGTACGGCGGCTCTTTCTATACCATCGTCTTCGAGACCGATACCGGCACCCATATCGTGACCTACACGGACGGCAGTGGCGCTGCGGTGAACTCCGATTCCAAGACCCCCGGTGAGAACACCATCTCCACCCTTACAAGCTCTACGATGTTCGCTCAGAAAAACACCGCATACGAGCGTGCCGAAGCGGTGGCAAACATTACCGTGAAGGGCATGAACAGCGAGGTCACGAAACTCTTCGGCGGGGATGAGAAGGCCGTCATCACCGCCCTCTCCAAGTGGTGCGCCGTCCATTACCCTTCTGTCACCGAAGCCACATGGCAGAAAGTCGTGAACCTCGACTATGAGAACGGGGTCATCACCACGGACTTCAAGCTCAACGACACAAACTCTGTTTCCATCACCTGCGTTTACGAGCAGTCCACGGGCGAGTTCTCCTTCGAGGGCTAGGGCAGCATCGCCATGCAGGCAGAAAGGAATCTCTATGAATGAACAATTGACTTTACAATCCACACATTGGCCAGCATGAGGAGACGAAGACGGTTCCCCTGCGCAGGAGAAAGGCTTGTCTCGCGGGCGCATTCGCGCTCTTTGCTGCTTGCGCACTCGTGCTCCTCATTCCCCATCCGGCCTATGCGGGTATCATCGGGGACTTCCTTGATATCCCCAACATGATTAAAACGTGGCTTCTGCAAATCTCTGCCACGCTCTTCAATACCTATTTCGGTGTCATCAACCAGACGCTTGATGCGAAGTTCATTTCCGGGCCGTTCAACGAGCTTTTCGGAACAACCGAGCCGTATGGCGTGGTAAAAGACTTCTATCAGGCCGGAGTCATCCCCGTTGCCCATGCCATCCTAGGTCTCTTCATGCTGATGCAACTCATCAAGATTAGCCAGCGCATCGACGCGACGAGCACCCTTCCCGCCGTGAAGGATATCGTATTCCTCGTGGTGACCTACTGCATCCTCAGCTACTTCATCGACAACGCCCTCGACCTTGTTTCCGCCATCTACAGCATCTTCAACGACCTCGTTGGTAACGTGTCGGACAAGCTGCAATCGAAAAACTGGTATGAACCCGGAATCGAGATGACCAAGGACGATGCGGCCGATGCCACGTTCGGCGGATGCTTCCTCCTTTTGATTTTCGGACTCATTTCATGGGCGGTCGGACTCGTTTTTTATGCGGTCTCAATGGTCGTTGCGCTCGGGCGTTCCGTTCAGCTCTCTATGTCTATGCCGCCTTCTCTCCGATTCCCATTTCCCTTCTCGGCTTCGAGGAGACGAAGCAAATCGGAATCGGTTACCTCAAGAACTTTTTGCGGCAGCAGCCTCGCAGGCGTGGTCATGGTTCTTATCCTCTACCTCTACCCGCATCTTGTGACCGCCCTCGCGGTTTCCGGCGGATTGGGAAAGGCTGAGATGCTTGGTCTCGCACAGGGCGTAGAAACATTCGACTCGTTCGGTGTCATCATCAAGACTATCGCCGTTCTCATCACGACCATGATGGGGCTTGTAAAGTCCGGCTCTTGGGCGAAGGAAATCCTCGGCGCATAGACGCTTACCGAAAACCTGCTACCGCTCACCGAAGGGGCGTGCCGAAACCGGTGCGCCCCTTCCCCATTAATAAGTTATTATTGGGAGCCAAGCGAAGGCTTCCGATGGAAAGGAACACGCTATGGCATATAACACACCGGAAACGGTTGCCGACTACCTAGCCCGCTTCCAGATGGAGATAACCCATCGTGGAAAGGGCACCTTCACTCCCGACCATGTGAAGTATTCCCTCACCATTGCGAGCGGCGGAAAGACTTTTTCACGACCTTCGAGTCGAACCCCTCATGTTCACGGCGAACCCACCATCACGCAAGTCTTTGGTGCCCTCGCATCCGATGCGATGGTTGTTCGCGACTACGGGATGGATGAGTTCGTAGACGAGTTTTGCGACGGGATGAAGCAAAGGACACCATCATCTCGGCTATCTATGCCACGTTCGAGGAGAAATATGGCGAAGAAGACTTCGCCGATTGTGCCGACAACTTCATACAGGACAACGATGATATCGCGGGGCGCGTGAACCCCTGCGCGATGAGCGTGGAAACGGTTCGCTCGGTTTATGGGATGGGCTTTGATGCGGTCTTCTTGAATGACTGGAAGAAAGAGCTTGCAGAATGCGATATCGACCCGGAAGCGGTTTCCGTTGACAGCGAAGCGCACGATATGGAAAACGGCAGGGATGGGCTTGATGGTAACGCCCCGGAAAAGGATGCCCCGGAAAAGGACGATAGAGATGCGCAGCCGCCTGTAGACACCGACAACCGTTAGAAATGTGCATGGAAACGGGTGAGGGGCAAGGCTCCACCCGTTTTCTGCTGAAAGGAGACTCTATGGAACCGAAACCGAAAGAGCGCATCGTCTTCGACGAAGACTCCTACTACGGAGACGAAGGCGAAGAGATGGCGATAAACGACCTCATGGAACGTGACGGTCTGACCGAGGGTGAGGTGCGCGAGGACTTTCACCGACGATGAGATTTTCAATCATCAGATGGAGATGAAAGATTTCGATTACGAGGAGGAGATGCGGGCACTTGCCGCCTTCTTTAACGGGGAGAAGTCCGACATGTCGGATTTCGTCAACCCTTACGGCGGCAACCACATCCTCGTGTCGGGAAGTGTTGGGCGCTGGAACGGCACGTCCACCGGCATCGCCGTCTACAAGGACTTCGATGCCGCCACCGATTGCTCTCCATCCCGTTTCGGTCAGGGGCAACGTTTTCGCCGACTGCGAGATTCAGAAGGTCTGGGACGAAAAACGGCACGCTTTACCTTGCCGGTGCCCACCATGGCGGGCGCGTATCCGTCGAGATGCGTCAGCTCACCGATGAGGGCGAGCGCCTTTGGGGACAGCTCGATTACGAGGATTATCTGCCCCTCGAAGGGCTTACCGCCATGGGAAAGCACTATGAGCTTGGCGATGAGAACCGGTTCGTCCACGACCTCTATAATAGCCCGGAACCTCTGCGCCACCCCCGTTACGTGGAGCAGTCCTTCGGATGCCCTTCTGAGGAATACGAAAAAGAGGAAGGGACGCTCCCTCACGACTTCACCACCGGCAAATGGCGCGTGCATCTTATCTACCCCGGAGAGCGTTACGGTCTCGATGGTTGCCTGACCTATGAGTTAAATGCTTACTCTGGCGCACCTGCCGCCGCCCATCGCGCGTCCTACCCACTTGTGGAGTTCTACGATACCTCGCAGGATACCGCACGCTTCCCGGGCGGTCAGTTCGTCTCTCGCTACTACATGACCGACCTGCTTTGAGGACAATTCCATTGCCGTCTCCCTCGACACGATGCTCAAGAACGGGAACCAGTTCTCCCTTGATGGCGGCATCCCCGCTTGGACAGTTGAAGGCGATGACCTTGCGAAGGTGAATGCTTTCCTCAAGGAGACCTGCAAGGAGGTCTTCGGCATCCTGCCCGGTGCGGACGATGGCGGCTACTCCCTCACGGGGGAAGCGAAGGACGCCACCGCTTCCCGTAATGGGCTGAGCAGAAACCAGATGGGGATTGAAGAAAAAAGCTGCCGAGTGCATGGAAGCCGCGACCGCTCTCGCTAACGGGGATGCCCTTTAGGCGTTTCCACCAAGAAAGGAGAAATGAACATGGCAGAAGATTTCGGTGACAGCACGGGAAGCGGCCTTGTGAATACCGCAGGGCAGGCCGCAAAAAGAGGTCGTTCAGGCCGTCGTGACAAAGGGTGCGGGCATCGGAGGAAAGGGCGGTGGCGGTATCTCCCTCTCCGGGGAAGCCAAGGACATGATGGCAGCTTCCAAACAGCTTGCAGGCGCATCTGCCGCACCTTCCCGCGAGCATCTGGTCGCAAAGCCCGACCTCTCCCGTTAGATAGAACACCAGAAAGCCAGCAAACCGTACAACCAGAAACACAGAAAGGATGATTGCCATGCCAGATAACGACTTCTGGATTAGGCAGGAGCAGATTCCCGTTGACCTCTCCCTCCTGCTCACCTACCACAACGATGAGGACTACTGGTACGCTCCGGGGGAGTATGCGCTCAGGGTCTATACCGTCGATATCCCTGAACACCAACTTCGCCCGTCCCTGCTTCGCGCTCGGTGAGCGCAAGTTCGACCCGGAGATGGAGGATGTTTCCGGTGCTATCGAGAATACCCTCCACGGACTTCTCGATTCCGGTGCGACCCCCGAGGACGTGTACCGCATCATGGGACTCGTTAAGGAGAGCGAACTTTCCCCGAGACCAAGGAAGCTGACAGCTATCTTCCCATCGACCTCGGCTATTGCATCGACGGAAATATCGTCTCCCTATGAAGCGGTGCCGGAGGGCGTTGCGACGGTGCCTGAAAACATAGACTACCCCCGTTACGCGGAAGCGATGGAGAGCCATGTGCCGCTTCCCATCGCTACGCAGATTGCTAAGCATGATTTCTCTCACAGGCAGGCGGATATCCTCATGGAAGCCGCCCGCAGCCCGCAGCATCGTCTCGACCGAGACGCTTGAGACGATAGCCGACAAGACCCTTTCGTCCGGTAAGATGCGCGGTCTTCTGGATATCGCTTCTGTCGGCAAGAACCCCTCGATTTTCGCAATATGGACGAGCAGACACTTAAGGCGGCTGTTTCCGTGCTGTTCCACGGCGGCAAAGACCTCCCCGTGACGGAGCTTGGCCTTGCGCAGCTGCGTTCGGTAGACCTCGCGCTGATGGACGGGGCTTCCCCCGCCGAAGCCATGCGTGCAGCCGAGAAGTCTACATCCGCCGAGCCGGAAGCGCCTGCCGCATCTCTCGCATCCGAAGCCCGCGACGCGAAGGCCGCTCGCACCGAACTCGATAGCCAGTCGGAGATAAAGATGCCCCGACACGCGCGGAAAAGGCAGATGGCTCCCTGTGACAAAGCCGTTTCATGGGCAGAAAGGAGGACACCTATGACACCTGACGGAAAAACATTCGACCCGGAAACCGTTACCGACAAACAGCTCGTTCTGATTAGTACGAACAGGCCATCGACCGTGGCCTAACCGAAGCCGACGCGATGCGCCTGACCGAACACGAGTACAACGGCTTTCAGGCCAATGCCATCATCGCCGCCGCGCTGAATCCAGCGGTGGGAGAAGACGTGCTGGATGCTCTCGCGACCCCCAAGTACACCGCAGCGCAGATGACGGCCATCGCGAAAATCGCCATCAGGGGCGGAGACTTCGCACGCTTCCTAGACCCGCAGATGGACGCACGGCGCATGGAAGCCGCCTATCTGGTCGTGGCGCACGGTGGGAGCGACTTACCTGTGGAACGTCTCTCCCGCTCCCAGCTGCTCGCCATCAACAACATCCTCCTGCAAGACCTTCTCCCCTATGAGACCGTCCGCGCCATCGCGAAGCCCGCGTTTACCCCTGAGAGCATGGAGGTCATCGCCGCCGCCATGGAAAACGCACGTCATGACCCCTATACCGGTGAGCACTCGCTGACCGAAGCGCAGGTGGCGCGTATCATGAACCCGGAATACAGACCGGAGCAGCAAATCGCGCTTCTTACCGCCATGCGCGGGCAGACCCCGGTTGCAGACCTGAGCGATGCGGACTTTGCGGGGCTGTTCCCGGCTTCCCTTTCCGTAGAGCAGATGAGCGCCTGTGCCTATGCCGTGAACCGGTGCGGGTATAACACGCCACTTCTCATGATGACCATGCAGGCGTGCGCGGACATGAACGTGCAACAGCTCATGGCCGTCTTCGATGCAACGGCGGCAGAGTTTTCCGATGCCACTTTGGCAAAGGTCTCCACAATCCTTATGCACACCCCAGCCCTTACCTCCCAGCAGATGCGCTACCTGCTCGCGGAAGCTAGGGACGGTACCCCGTTTCCGGCTCTGGAATCCATGAAGGAGCATCTGCTGGCACAGGCGGAACCCGAGAAGGCACAAGTTACCGAAACCGGTATCAAGTCCGAGTCCCGTGACATGGCATCCGGCAAGGAAGCGCTTGCGGAGCAGGCGGGACTCGATGACACCAAAAAAATCAATCAGAACAAGGATATGGAATAGATGACCGATAATTTCAGGGAGATAGGTTCCCTGTTCGGCAGGAAGGCGCGGGTGCAGGCTTCGCCAAACAGACGGATAAGGAATCCTTCACCTATGCCTTCGCTTGGCCGGAGGGGGATACTTGGGCAACCCTCACCGGATACCTGAATCTCGATGAGCAGCCAGAGGAGTACGTGCGCCGCGTGCTGCAAGACGGCGGATTCCGCCCGATTGGGGCAACCCGATTACGACCCCATCGGTGATTTCAAGGAGACAGCCGGTGACGAATACCGGATTCCTCTCCTGAAAGTCCTGCTCCGGGAGCAGCTTGCGAGCCGCTACGAGGTCGCAAACCATTTTTCGACGATGAACCGCGCCCGCGTGAGCTTTCGCCTTTATCCAGAACGAAGGCGGCGCACCGCTTCCCGAAGACGCGCTCGGTACTCCCGAAGAACAGGGTATCCGTGCCATGCTCATCGCCACCGGCGAACCTCCGCGCGAGGTGACCCTTCTGCCGGATAAAACGGCTCCACCTTAAAACCGTTGCAAGCGCTGGTGGGTGGAAATATCGAGACTTTCGATATCGCTTTCGGAGAGAGGGTTTCCCTTTACGTGAACGAGGAGGGTCTGTTCACCTGCCCGCCAAATCGTGCCATTTTCGCCACCGAGGAAATGGCAAAAGCCGGGTATCTCTCCCAGCTCGATTACTCGAAGGTCGTGGAGATGGGGGATTTCTACACCGTTCTAAACGGCGATATCGTAGCCGTGGGCTTCGACCCAGAGACAGGGGAGAGCCGGTCGCTCACGGATGGAGAGACTGCCCGCGTGGAAGGGTACTTCACCGTTATCAGTAGACCCGGAAGCGGGGCGAAGGCCGTCGATGATATCCGACACGGTATCACTCCGGGCAGCTACGACATTTCCGTGGAGAGCCACGACTGCACATCCGGCAGGAACGCGCTCGCGGCGGATGCACCTGCAAGGGATGCGCCCGGAAAGGATAACCAGAATATCGGATAGAACCCGAAGTGACAAAAAATAGAAAGACAGGATGCCGCATCCCGTATGGGAGCGGCATCTCCACAAATGCGAAAAAGAACGGGAGGTGCGAATGATGAAAGCAGAAAAAGGCTCCGAGATTATCACGACCATCTGCGAGTACGAGAACTCCGTGGCAATGCCGGATAATGAACGCCTGACCTATCTCGACACGTGCGGCATCGCCCGCCTTAGGATGGGAACGGAAATGTAAAAGCACAAGAAGCCTATGCGAACAGATGCAGCGAGTACCTGCGGTTCGGACACGAAGTTGACCTTGCCGCCTGCGGCGCATACAGCCCCTACGATGCCCTGAAAGTCTGCGACACGCCGGAGATATTCTTAAAGACCGGGTTCGAGCAGCGCCCCATGCTCTACACGCAGAAGCATCTCTTTCAGGCTCTCACGCCGAAATCCGATTACAACCCCCACCGGCACGGCTTCTCCATCGAACAGGTAAAGCGCTTTCCCGAGCTTCTTGCTTCCCCCGGTGGTTCTCGCCAACAGCCCGACCAGGGAGGATGTTCTGCTTGCCATCCTTCTCGCGACCGATGCCTACGACACCCCGCTCATCGCGGGCATCAAGCCGGACGGCACGGGAAACTACGGGGAGCGCGAAGTGGAGACGAATATGGTCTTGAGCGTCTACAGCAGGCAGAACTTCATCCGTTACTTCGCCCTGTTACGGGATATGGATGCCTTCGTGTTCGTAAGCGGCAGGAAAAATCGAAGCGCTCGAAGACCTATCCGGGCTTCCGCTTGCAGAAAATTGCTCCGGTCTCGATATTGACAGGATTTTGCAACGCCCGAAGTGCCTTGGATAGATACGGGTCAGGAGATTTCAAAAGCATGTTCTTCAAGAAGAAAAAAGGGAAAACACCGAAAACCTCGAAAAGGAAGGTCGTTCCTAACATGAAGCCCATCGAAGAGCTTAGAACCAACAAAGATATTGCCGAATGGTGTCGCGATTTCTTTCGCGTGACCGATTCTCTCTGTCCTGACGGTTGCAGCGAGAAGAGCATTTTGGTTCGTCCCGAGCGCAACCTGCTCATGGCGCTCACGACGGTGCTCGTCGAGTGGATGCCGAGAAAAGACCTGAGCATTAACTCCCTTCTTGCTTCTTCTCCTCATGCAGAGAAAGAAGATGCTCGGAACTATAAGCCCCCGCTCGACTTTCTCTTCGAGCAGATTGAGACCGGATACCGGTACAGCGGAACAACCATAGACGGGCATCCGAAGGCCGTGCCCTCCTCTTCTGCCGCAACTCCGATGCCGTTGCCCGGCCAAGGAAAAAAGGGGCTTGAGCCGGTAGAGGACTTCGCCCTCCAATGTTACCAGTCCGTTCGTCAGCTCAGCTACGCGGACTACACCGTCATCGTCTCATCCTTGACCTCCCGTCTCATCGACTTTAAGTACCTACGCGAAGCCGAGCCTGCCGCCGAAGCGCCCGCCGGTACCCGTTGGGTTCCAAGCGATGCCCCTGACTATGGGTTCGATGATAACGATGACGATATTCCCGCCTTTTCATTCCCAGAAGCCTAGCAAACCAGAAAGGAAGGAAACCATATGAGCAAATTAGTCATCGCGGAAAAGCCGATGCTCGCCCGCGATATCGCCCGCGCCATCACGGGAAAAGAGGTGTCCGAAAGCGCCCGCCTTCCCATCTCGGGAAACGGCTACACGGTCTGTGCCTGCGCCGGCCACCTTTTGGAACTGGTAAAACCGGATGCCATCGACCCAAAATGGGGAATGCCTTGGAGCCTTGATGTACTCCCTATCGAGGTTCACGACTGGCCGAAGGAACCGGCGGTCGATAAGAAGACCGGAGAGAGCAAGAAGCCCCTCATAGACCAGATTGCGGGACTCCTTAAAACTTGCGATTCCGTCATCGCCGCCGGTGACCCGGACGATGAGGGGCAGCTTATCGTGGACGAGCTTTTGACTACCTCGGCTACGCCGGTAAGGTCGAGCGTCTACGTGAACGACAACATCGAGAAGAACATCGTGAAGGCATTCGACAAGCTCGTGCCCAACGACTCCCTGCCGGGGTGCTGGCAACGCCGCCTATGCCCGACAGATGGCGGATATGTGCTTCGGCGAACGAGACGAGACTCGCCACCAAGCGTCTCGACGGCCTATTCACCGTCGGACGCGTGCAGACCCCGACACTGGGGCTTGTGGTGAAACGCGACGAAGCCATCGCCCACCACGTCACCGAAAGTTCTACGAGCTGTTTGCAAGCGGTGATTCGGATGCCGGAGAACTCACCTTCAAAGTATCTGCCGGGAAAGGAGCTGCTTGCCGGTGAGAAGCATCTGTTCGAGCGGCATACGCTGGAAGCCCTTAAGGAAAAGCTCGACGGACGCGACCTGCATTTTGAAACGACCGTATCGAAAAAGCAGGAGAACCCGCCGCTTCCCTACAACTTGACCGTGCTAAGCTTTCCGACATGAGCGAGCGCTTTCGGCTTCACTGCCGCCGAGACTCAGCAAATCACGCAGGATTTGCGTGATAAGTACAAAAGCCATCACCTACAACCGCCCGATTCCCAATACCTCAAGGAGGAGCACCGAGAGCAGGCACCGGCAGTCCTTGCGCAGGCGATGAAGAACCCTCGGCGTGCGCTGGCCTTTGATTACCGGCTCCACCTCCAAGGCGTTCAACGATGGGAACGTGACCGCCCACCACGGCATCATCCCGCAGGAAGCGGATGCGCCCGTGTCCGCGATGGAACCGGACGAAGCCAAGGTCTACACCGCCATCTGTGAGCGCTATGCGGTGCAATTTCTTCCTCCCGCCGTGTACGACGTGAGCGAGAGCACGGTAAGCGTGGACGGTGGAACGCTTAAGCTCACCGCGAAGCGCCTTTCGGACGCGGGGTTCACGGCTGTCTTCCCGAACGTCTCGAACAGCCGCGTCAGAGAGGATTCCGATACGGGGCACCCATGGGTTCCCGCAGGACGCCACACCCTTGCCGGCATCTCCTGCTCAATCACGGAAGGGGAGACCACCCCGCCCGCACCCTATACGGAGGGCACCCTCATCACAGACATGGCATCCATCGCGAAGTACGTCAAAGACCCGGAAATCCGGGAAATCTTAAGCGTAAGGATGACGGCAAGAAGGGCGAACACGGCGGTATCGGAACGACGGCCACCCGCTCCTCCATCATCGAGGGTCTGAAAACCCGTGGCTACCTTGAGGAACGAAAGGGAAAGGTTCGAGCGACCGATAAGGCCAAGGCGTTCTACGCACTCCTCCCGCCGGAGATTCGCGGTGCAGACGTGACCGCAAGATGGTGGCTCATCCAACAGGATATCGCAGACGGCAAGGCGGACGTGAACGCCCTGCAAGATTCCGTCATCGAGGTTTCAATCACCACCGCGAGACCGCCTACGTGGGCGCATCCATCGCAGGTGCCGGAAAGACCGTAGTGGGCAAGTGCCCGAGGTGCGGCAAGGACGTTATAAAGACCGGCTCCATCTACGCCTGCTCCTCCATCAAGAACGAGAAGCAGGAGGACGGCACTTGGAAGGAGGTCGCGGGCTGCGGGTTCAAGCTGTTCGGCTTCTGCACCAAGAAGTTCACCGAGAAGCAGGCCGCATCCCTTCTTGACGGGAGGCGGTCTCGCTAAGGGGCTGCAAGTCCGAGGCCGGGGAAGACCTTCGATTGCACAGTCGTTCTTCAAAGGACGAGGTCGGTAGAACCTATTTTCACACCGAGAAAACCCACGAAGAAAGGCCGCAGGTAGCGGCAGAAAGGAAGGAATGACATGGCAACACTCTATCACCGGATATGCTTCCCGAGGATATTCGGAACATGGATTTCGGGCAGGCTTCCATGCCCCACGCGCCCGAAAGCCCAGACCCCGGAAGTGCCCTACGATACGACCACATTCGCAACAGACCGCCCCCATGACATACCGCTCTCCCTGGACATGCTTTCCGGGAACCTGCGAGAAAAACGACAGTGAGAAATCGGGCATCGAGTCCTCCTTCGATGCCTTCGGATACACCAGCAGGTCGAGCTTCTACAGGAGTCCTATGCGGACGGAAACCTTGCAGTGACCGCCTATCTCTCCGACCCAACCGACGAATCGTTCGGACAGCCTTGGAGCAGCGTCACCGTGAACTTCGGTTCCCCGCTGCAACAGGACGCGACCGTTTTCCTCGACACCAATAACATGGGAGAAGCGATGCTCTCGAAAATCTCCCAGCTCGGAGCCTTCACCGGCCAGTTCATGCGTTCGGGGTTCTGCTCCTACCCGGCCTTCACCTTCGATACCGAAGTCATGGGCAACATGCGCGACTTAAACGAGTTTGCATCGGCAGACCACAGCAGCCTTGCCGAGATGCGGGGCGCGTGCCACGCGGCACTCGAAAACGTATACGGCAGCGAGTTCACGGATGCCTTGGAAAGCGGTTACGACCTGAACGCCGAATCCCATGACTGCGCTTCCGGAAGCGCCGTGCTCGAAACCTGCGATACGACACGCGCGGAACAACCCATGAACCATGTGAAGGGGGGGTGCGATAGGCATGAGCCGCTTTCTCTCGAACCGGACTTGCATCCGTTCGCCGACAGCTATCCTAAGCAGCCAAAACACACCATTGTGCTAAAATCGGATACCGTATACACACCGCGCGGGACTACCCGTTCCGCACAGACAGAAAGGATGAAAAAACATGCCCAAAGAAGACACCGGAGCCAGAGCAGGCTCCCAAGGCAGACAACTACGCCAAAATCAACATGCCCGCCGCCTTCCTCACGCCCCACGACATTCAGACAAGTGACGGGCGCACCTTCGAGAAGTGCTTCGTTTCCTTCCCCAAGGGGACGAAGGTGAACGGCATCGATGTGAGCGGCTTCTCAACCGATGTGTTCCTCTCCGACTACATGAAGAAGGACATGCTCGAAAAGGGACGCGCCACGGTCTCGTTCAAGAAGGACGAGCCGGTGCCCATCTGGACGGGGAAGAAGGACGATGCCGAGCACCCGTATCAGCGCTACGAGGTGAAGGCCACCGACCTCACCCACGCACTCAATGTGGCGCAGGACTCTATAAGGCCGAAAAAGCCGCAGAGCGTGCCGCCGCAAAGCGACGGCGTGAGCCTTGCGGGCGAAGCGCGCGACATGGAGACCGGGAAGGACGCGCTCGCAGGCGATGACCCCGCCAAGTCCACAAGTCGCGAACCGGGCAGGATATTGCCCAGTAGTACAGAGGAAAGAGGTGACAGTTCATGGTAATCGAGGTGCTCTACAAGTCCTTCCGCTACGAGAAGTTCGACTCGTCTGCCCAGACGAACTCCGAGCCGTTCCGCGCGAAGGGAACGAACATCCTTACCGACTGGAACCTCTACCTCGGTGCCCTTGAGGAAAACGGCATCATCCTCGCAGAGCACTGGGTATGACGGAAATCCGCAGCACGCAGGCGGGCAGGTGACCCTTGAGGGCACCAAGGTTCCCGCCGCCACCCGTCAGGTCGGGGAGCGCCATGCTTCTCGTCTCGCCAGATGAGCTGGGCGATGTGGTCTGGCTCAAGAAGGACGGCGAAAAGCTCCTGTGGCGGGAGGGCGATGAGCTGATAAACGGTGAGCGGTTCTTCGCCATGGAGCAGCTGTGTTACTCCGATGCCACAGTGCAATCCATCAACCGTCGCGCCATCGCCGTGTTCGACTATCTGAAGCACGCGCACCCGACGTACTCGGATGATGAGATTGCCCGCATCATGGGCTACACCGAATCCGCCATCGAGCGCATCCGCGATGCAGAAATCTCTCAGGACGAGGGTTTCGTGGACGATGACGGGGAAGGTCAAAACGAGGAAGACAACACCGGAGCTATCGGCAGATATGAGTTCGGTTAGAGATAGAACGAAATGAGAAACGCAGTTCAAACGAACCACCAACGAATCTACAGAAAACCACGCAAACAAGGAAGGAGAAAAAGAACACATGAAGATTCTCGGACGAATCAAGAAATCTAAGGTGATCACTGCGGTCATGACCGCAGTGCTCATCTTCCAATCGGCCTGCCCCACCGGGCTTGCCTATGCCGCGCAGAAATCGGGTGTTAGCGCCTATGCTGCCGGTCAGACCATCGACCAAGCACTCGGTGCCACCAAGACGGTCGAGTCCGTGCTCTCCCAGCACGAGAACGACGAGTATTACCTCACCACGCCATATGGCAACAAAGGGCCTCATGGCGAGGGGGCGGCGCAATCGACACTTGGGACTGCTGGAAACCGAAGGGCGAGTACGGTAGCGGTGCCTATATGAACTGCGCCGGTTTTGTGGTTGCCGTCCTCCGTGCCTGTGGGCGAATACATCCATCATCGGAAACTATACCGCCATGGACGGCTACAACAGGGGTAACGAGACTAACGCATCTAAATGGGATGAGTATTGCCGCGACAACAATGCCGTCAGCTACACATTCAGCTCCAAAGAGCAGATGCTCGCGTCCGGTATCCTTGAGAAGGGCGATATCATCTACATGGAGCCGGCGGACTGGAATCATAGCAATTCAGACTGCCATATCGGCTTCTTCTGGGGCAGCAACAGCTCGGAAGACCTTTTCTGGCACTCTTCCAGCCACGCGGACGGTATTGTAAAGGGCTATTTCCCGAACTCCGCAGGCGGCAACGTGATTTCCAAAATCACGCCCAAGTATCCGCTCGCTACTACCGTGTCATCAAGACGTTGCACAAGGGATATCTGACACTGCATAAGGACTCCTCAAATAAGACCCTTACCGATGCCAATGACTGCTATTCCCTCGCAGGTGCCGAATATGGGGTCTACACTGACTCCAACTGCTCGAACAAGGTAGCGACCCTTACGACGAACGTAAGCGGGAACGCGAACATCGTCTCGCTCAACCCCGGACGCTACTATGTGAAGGAGACCAAGGCTCCCAAGGGATATTTCACCGATTCGCAGGTTTACACCGCAGATGTTTCCGATGCGAATCGCGAATCCTTGCCTTTGAAGCTCTCAGTCAGCGACAATCCCGCAAATGACCCTATGGCTATGCTCCTTGGTAAATACGACGGCCAGAAGACCTATAACGGCGCCGGTAACCTCCCGCAGGGGTTCCGCCACCCTTGCAGGTGCCGAGTTCACCGTCGATTACTACGCCACCCTTGACTACAAGAGCTACGATGACCTTAAGAACGCCGACGTGAAGCCGACACGTTCTTGGACGTTCAAGACGAACGAAAACGGAATCGCCAACTTCAAGGCCGACGATTTTGTTTCCGGCGATGCCTTCTACTACAACTCCAACAACGACCCGTGCATCCCACGCGGCACTGTCGTCATTCGTGAGACCAAGGCACCCACAGGCTATGTGAAGTCCGACGATGTATCCTTCCAGAAGATTCAGGAGAATCCGACCACAGGTGCCGTTCGTACTTACAACGTCCCGGAGGTTGCCGAGCAGGTCTACCGCTCCGATATCGAGTTCACGAAAAAGGCCGATAACGGTTCCGAGCACCTTGCAGGCGTGCCCTTCAAGGTGACCTCCCTCACTACCGGCGAGTCCCATATCGCTGTGACCGATGAGAACGGCTATTTCAGCTCCGCGTCCTCTTGGAACGCGCATGACTCGAACACCAACGCGAACGATTGGGCGCTGACCGCAAGCGACACCATCGACAGCACAAAGCTCGATGCTAACGCCGGTTTCTGGTTCGGCAACAACAGCGCGCTCGATGGGAACGGCACCACTTCCACCTCCGATGCCGTCAAGGCGGACAACAAGCTCGGTGCCCTGCCCTTTGACACCTATTCCATTGAAGAGCTTCGCTGCTCCGCTAATGAGGGCTATGCGCTCATCAACACGACTGTTACTGTGACCCGTGATGCCAAGACCATCGACCTCGGCACCTTCGATGACCCGGAGCCGGAAATCCACACCACCGCCTACGACGCTTCTGATAGCGACCATTACGTTGGGGTCGGCACCGTCAAGATTTCCGACAAGGTAGAGTACAGCCATCTCGTCGCGGGTAAGACCTACACCGTCATCGGTGAACTGCATGATGCCGCTACCGGCGATGCCGTCACGGTTAACGGTCAGGCTATCACTGCCGAGAAGACCTTCACGGCTGAGGACTCCGCAGGTTCCGTCACGCTTGACTACGCTTTCGATTCCTACGACCTCAAGGGGAAGACCCTCGTGGTCTATGAGACGCTTACCGATGCAAAGGGTGCGAAGCTCGCCGAGCATAGGAACAAATCCGACGTTTCCCAGCAGGTGACCGTGCTCACGCCGAAGCTCTCGACAAGCGCTGTGGGCGATGCGGACAATAGCAAGTCCGTCACCGCTGAGGGTGATGTTACCGTTACCGATTATGTCCGTTACACCGGGCTTACCGCCGGGCAGACCTACACGCTCACGGGAACCCTTATGGACAAGTCCACCAAGAAGGCTTTCGTGGATGCCGACGGCAACCCCGTCACCGCGACTGCTGAGTTCACGGCGGAAGCCGAAAGCGGTACCGCGACCGTGACCTTCACCTTCAATGCCAGCAGCATCAAGACCGGCACCAAGCTCATCGCCTTCGAGACCCTTTCCACGAACGGTATCGAGATTGCCGACCACAAGGATATCAACGACATTGACCAGACCGTTACCGTGAAGGCTCCCGTTATCGGCACCACCGCCGTCGATGCTGCCGACGGTGACAAGACGGTTACGGGCGAGGAAAATGTCGCTGTCCGCGATACCGTCCACTACAACAACGTGACCCCCGGCAAGACCTACAAGGTCATCGGTACCCTCTACGAGAAGGTTCTTGACAAGAACGGAAAGGTCACGAAGAAGGTATTCAAAGACAAGGACGGTACCCCCCCGTCACTGCGGAAGCAAACTTTACCGCAGAGGACTCCTACGGAAACGTCGATGTGACCTTCTACTTCGATGGCAGTTCGTTCAAGGAAGGTACCTCTCTCGTTGCCTTCGAGTCCCTGTCCTACAACGACAATGAGATTGCTTCCCATGCCGACGTGAATGATTCCGGCCAGACTGTCATCATCACGAAGCCCAAGCTCTCCACTACCGCAACGGATGCCCTTGATGGTGATAAGAACCTCATCGGTGAGGATAATGCCACCATCGTCGATACCGTCCATTACATGAACGTGACCCCGGCAAGACCTACAAGGTTTCCGGCACCCTCTACGAGAAGGTCACCGACAAGGACGGCAAGGTCACCAAGAAGCAGCTCCTCGATGCCGACGGCAACCCCGTCACCGCCGAGACCGAGTTCATTCCCGAAACCGCTTTCGGTGATGTGGATGTGACCTTCGCCTTCGACGCGTCCGACCTCAAGGCCAAGGACAAGGTGGTCGCTTTCGAGTCCCTGTCCCTGAACGGCAAGGAACTTGCGAGCCATGCCGATATCGAGGACAAGTCCCAGACCGTCACCATCACGAAGCCCACGCTTTCCACCACTGCCGTGGACGGCTTGGATGCGGACAAGAACCTCATCGGTGAGGGCGATGTTACTATCGTCGATACCGTGAAGTACAAGAACGTCACTCCCCGGCAAGACCTACAAGGTCACCGGCACCCTCTACGAGAAGGTCACCGACAAGGACGGCAAAGGTCACCAAAAGCAGCTCCTCGATGCCGACGGCAACCCCTGTCACCGCCGAGACCGAGTTCGTTCCCGAGGACACCTACGGCACCGTCGATGTGACCTTCGCCTTCGACGCGTCCGACCTCAAGGCCAAGGACAAGGTGGTCGCTTTCGAGTCCCTGTCCCTGAACGGCAAGGAACTTGCGAGCCATGCCGATATCGAGGACAAGTCCCAGACCGTCACCATCACGAAGCCCACGCTTTCCACCACTGCCGTGGACGGCTTGGATGCGGACAAGAACCTCATCGGTGAGGGCGATGTTACTATCGTCGATACCGTGAAGTACAAGAACGTCACTCCCGGCAAGACCTACAAGGTCACCGGCACCCTCTACGAGAAGGTCACCGACAAGGACGGCAAGGTCACCAAGAAGCAGCTCCTCGATGCCGACGGCAACCCCGTCACCGCCGAGACCGAGTTCGTTCCCGAGGACACCTACGGCACCGTCGATGTGACCTTCGCCTTCGACGCGTCCGACCTCAAGGCCAAGGACAAGGTGGTCGCTTTCGAGTCCCTGTCCCTGAACGGCAAGGAACTTGCGAGCCATGCCGATATCGAGGACAAGTCCCAGACCGTCACCATCACGAAGCCCGAAGTCGGCACCACCGCCAAGGACGGTTTCGACGGCAATCAGACCGTCGTTTCCGATACCGAGGTTTCAGTGGTCGATACCGTGAAGTACAAGAACGTCACTCCCGGCAAGACCTACAAGGTCACCGGCACCCTCTACGAGAAGGTCACCGACAAGGGACGGCAAGGTCACCAAGAAGCAGCTCCTCGAAGCCGACGGCAACCCCTGTCACCGCCGAGACCGAGTTCGTTCCCGAGGACACCTACGGCACCGTCGATGTGACCTTCACCTTCGATGGGTCGCTCCTGAAAGACAACACGCCGGTGGTCGCTTTCGAGTCCCTGTCCTACAAGGACAAGGAGATTGCTTCCCATAGCGATATCGAGGATGAAGACCAGACGGTCACCATGCACACTTCCGAGATTGGTACCACAGCCACGGACAAGCTCGATGGTGACAAGACCGTTATCGCCGATGCCGAGTCCACCGTCACCGACAAGGTGGAGTACGACCATGTGCTCACCGGCAAGGCCTACACCATGGCCGGTATCCTGATGGATGCAAAGACCGGTCTTCCCGTGCTGACTGGCGAAGGTGCGAAGAAGTATACCGAGGATGACCTCACCAAGTTCACCTCCGGCCTGATGAACGTGCTCGGCTTCCAGTCGAACACCTACTCCATCAAGGTTAAGGACAAGGACTGGGGCAACGGTGCCGCCATCGTCAAGAACGCGGACGGTTCCTACACCTATGATGCTTCCGAGCGCACCGAGAACGAGGACGGCACTTGGACTGTCAAGACCGACACCCAGACTCTCACCGAGCAGGAAGACGGCACTTGGAAGCTCACCGGTCTGGAGGGTAGCGGCAGCGCCACCGCAGACGGCGGCACAAGCTTCGTCCGTAATATCGAGGAAACCTACAAGGCCGATGAGGTCGAGGTTACCGATAACGGTATCGACTGGTCGAACGCAAAAGAAGCTCCCGACCGCTTCCATCGACCTCGCCGAGGTCAAGGCATATGCCGAGGAGAACAAAGACCTCCTCTCCTGCCTTGTCTACAAGACGGCGGAGTTCACCCCTGAGAAGGAGTCCGGTTCCATCGACATGGACTACACCTTCAACTCCAACGACGTTATCGACCGCCTGTCCGGCGAGACCAAGAACCTCGTGGTCTTCGAGGTCATGTCTTCAAGGGCAGCATCGAGAACGCTTCCGATGAGACTCCCGTTTCCATCGTCGCGAGCGAATGCGATAAGGACAACGAGGGACAGACGGTGAAGCTCGCCCCGAGTACCATCGGTACCACCGCGACCGACAAGTCCGACGGTGACCATGAACTGATGGCTGGCAAGGATGCCGTCATCACTGACGAGGTGAAGTACGAGGGTCTTATCCCCGGCAAGGAGTACACGCTCCATGCAACGCTCATGGATAAGAAGACCGGCGAGCCTTTGAAGGTTGCCGATAAGGGCGTGACCGCCGAACTCAAGTTCACGCCGAACAGTGAGAGCGGCACGGTCTCCATCAACCTCGGCGAGTTCGATGCAACCTCCCTCGACGGTCATACACTGGTTGTCTTCGAGGAGCTGACCAAACAGAGCGATATCGACGGCAAGACCACGGACGTTACCGTGGCGGAGCATAAGGATATCAACGACGAGGGACAGTCCGTGACCGTCACCTCGACCCCCGGCAGGCTCCACCTACGGAAAGACCGGCGTTGACATGACGAACATCGCCATCGCCATCGGCATCCTCCCTGATTGCCGCAGGCTGCGCGACCGCTTACGGCATCAAGAGCCGCAAGACCACCAAGGGCGATGCGGACGAGAACGCAGAGGATAACACCGAAGCCTAGTGCCCGTAACGCCTGAAACCGGCAGGGTGCCGCGACACTCCGGCACCCTGCCTTCCTTTTAATTTGAAAGGGGATACACCCATGAAGGACGATAAAGAGAACGATATCGAGATGAACGACGGAGATTCCACCGAATCACCTGCGGATGGGAACAACATGCACGCGAACCCGGAAAGCGAGAAGAAGCCGCATAACCGGAAGGTCATTGCCGCCATCTGCGGCCTTGCTCTCGTCGCGCTCATCGGCGGCGGTGCCTATTACGGCATCGGCCACCCAACCGGCGCAGGTTCCAAGACCGAATCCGTGCAGGCGAATGATTCCAAGGAAAGCGGTTCCGATGCGTCTGCGAAGGACGGCTCTAAGAGCAAAGAGAAGTCTCACACCCACGACTGGTCTATCACCTACAAGACCGTCCACCATGACGCTGTGACGCACACGGAGCACGTAGCACCCGTCTACCAGAACCTGACCACCTACCATACCGTTTGCAATGAGTGCAAGCAGGTCATCGACGGCAAGGCCGATGACCACATCAAGCAGACCGGTCACTCCGGCTACTCCACCAATGTCCCCATCACCGATGAGGTCATGGTGAGCGAGGGGCTATGACAAACAGGTCACCGACACCCCGGCTTACGATGAGACGGTCATCGACAAGCTGGTCTGCACCACCTGCGGAGCAACGAAGGATGCCCCGCAGGCCACATCGGATGCCGCCAAGTAATTCAGATGGCCAGATTGGGAAATCATAACCGGAAATCCGTGCGGCTTTTGCGGCAGCGGCGGTCTTCTTGGCCGTCGCTGCCATCCTTTCGGCGTGCTGCTTCTTTCATTTCTATCGGGATGCAAGTCCCTCACCGTCACCAAACGGCACGCCGCAGGAAACCGCCACGGAAAGCGCAGGTGGTCGGGAATCCGAGTTCCCTACTGTTGATTGGGATTACTGGAAGAGCGTGAACGGGGATGTTATCGGATGGATAACCGTGCCTGGGACGGATATCAACCATCCCATCCTGCAAGCCCACGCATCTGACCCGGATTACTACCTGCATCACGATATCTACCGGAACTACAATCCCTTGGGTGCGCTCTATCTCGACGCAGAATGCGAGAAGGAGGGCTTTCAAAGTCCGAATGCCGTCATCCTCGGACACAGCCTGACCCTCGGGAACGCGGTCACCTGTTTCGGCAACATCCAACGGTATAGCGATAAATCCTTCGCTTCTGAGCATCAGACTGTACTCATCCAAACCCCAAACACCAAGATGCGCTACACCGTGCGCTTCGCGAATATCGTGAAGGGATGGGAGCCGACCAAACGGACGGTCTTTTGCCGGTGATTCGGATTTTCGGAACTGGTACGATTCCTCGCGGGAATCTGCCGCCATGGTACTCGATACCGATTCCGAACCGAATCAGGTCATCTCCCTCGTCTCCTGCTCCTATAACTTCTGGAAGCAGAATGAGCGGACGGTTGTGACCACCAGTATCGACCAAAAAAACAGGCGCAAACGGAAACTGTTTCGACCGAATCCCGTCAGACTGGCTCTGATGCCGAATAAGGGCAGGTTTCAATCCGTTCGCACCCACGCTACAAACGTACCGTCAAGACCCCGCAGATGCGATTCTGTGGGGTCGTTTTCTTAGAACATGTCGGAAAAGCGGCAGCTATCGTATAATTTCAATGAACTTTCCCGGAAAGGAGACCATGATGAAATCTAAGCAGAAGCAGACTCCTACGGAGATTATTGATAACCAGCGTCAGGCGGTCGTTGAGAAAATCATCGAGGACATGAAGCGCGACGGGCTTCATTGGGCAGAACCGTACCTGCCCTTCCTAACACCGCACAACCCCGTCTCCGGCACCGTGTATCAGGGCGGAAACCGTGTGCATCTTGGCTTCATCGGGTTCATGCGCGGCTATACGGACAACCGGTGGGCTACCTTCAACCAGATAAAGGATGCCGGTTGGCATGTGAAAAAAAGGGTGCCAAGTCCGCGCTCATCGAGAAATGGAAACAGTTCGCCTTCTACAAGGAAAAAACGAGGATACCGGCGAGAAGGAACTTGCCGGACGCTACCCGAAGCTCGTGGGCTACTGGAACGTCTTCAATGCGGAGGATATCGAGGGCATCCCGCCGGAGAACGCTCCCGCCCATCTGAACGACCGAACGGCAACCATCGCACAGAACCTTGAGGAGTCTTCCAGATGCCCCGTCATCGAGAGCAGCGGCTACCTCGGAAGTGCCGCCTACTCTCCGGCTACCGACCGCATCCTCATCGCCCCGCGAGAGACCTTTCGCTCGGATGAAGCGTTCACCCGCGTCCCTGCTGCATGAGATGACCCACTCCACCGGACACCCATCCGCCCTCGCCCGTGAACTCGACACCCGCTGGAAGCCCTTCCCTATGCTGAGGAAGAAGAGCTGGTCGCGGAGCTTGGAAGCCTGTTCCTTTCCGCAGACCTAGGCATCCAAAACACGGAACTTGAGGGCGAGTTCTACGAGAACCACGTCTCCTATCTGCAATCTTGGATGAACGCCTTGGAAAACGACCCATCCTACCTCTTTCAAAGCCGCATCGAAGGCAGACCATGCGGACACCTTCATCATGGAGCGCTACGAGGAGGAGCTTGGAAAGAACATCGAGATTGACGCACCGGAACTGGAAGAGGAGGTATCGCTCGCCGGGGAGAGTCATGACATGGCAAGCGCATCCGAACACCAGCCGGAAAGCGAGATGCCATAAAAAAAACGTTCTCTCCACCGTTCTGTAACATGCGTTTGCCAAAAGAACGTGTGTTCAATTTCCATATTGCCGTAATACCGTACCGGCATTATAGTATAATGGCAACATATGATAACAGCCATCTGGCAGAAAGGACGATAGGTATGGCAGAAATGGAAAAGAGACCTTGGCACTTCACCATCGAGTTCGATGATGAGAAGGCAAAAAGGAATGGTTACAACGTAGATGACCTCTACGATTGCGTGGGAAAGTATGCGGAGCAGATGGGCAACGTGCGCATCGGTCTTGGTACTTGGCAGGCAAAGAACCGCAAGGTGCAGTTCAGGGGCGCAGTGCCCTGTTTGCGCGACTCTATCCAAAACAGCCTTGGGTGATGCAGAACATTAAGTCATGGCGCACCTATGAGGATATGAATGAACCGGAGGGTGAAGACTACCTACAGGTAATCCGGGATATCAGTCCGGAACGTATTTACGACTAACCGCATTTACACTTAGGGATTCCAAATGGAACTTGATAGGAAAGCATTTCATTTCGACCTAGACAACAAATCTGTTGAACGCTTCTATACTGGTAAAAAGAATCCATGGTCAGACATTCAGGACTTTCTGGAATCCCATTGCTTTGAAAAGCCACAATATTCAGGGTATGAATCGGCTGAAAAATATCGTCATGTCCTATCAACGCGCCTATGGCACCGTAGATAAGATGATGGATAAGTTTCCTTGGTTTCATAGATGCGTGAAAGCAGCCACCTTCACGGAAATCGGTGAAAGCTATGATGTGAAGGAGTTTCTTGAGAACGGATTGCAATTATCGCTTCCCCCTCCGCCCCGAGACCCGCAAGGAACTTCACTTCGATTTGGGAACGGCTGCGCTCAGTGGAAATTACAACTCTATCAGACCGAACGCTTTGGCGCTTGGTCGCTTATCCGGAATCTTCATGGAACGCAACGGATTCATCCATACCCAGTATTCGGGTATGAGTCGATAGCGGTGGTGCCGATTGACGAAGGCGATGGCGTCATGGAGAAAGTACATAAAGATATCGGCAAAGTTACGCTTCACGAGCAGCACGTAGT
>VOFK01003111.1_pt1 | contig 36036 bp, 51 predicted proteins | sample 5384121 | NCBI WGS metagenome assembly VOFK01 (sample SAMN12384730, study PRJNA508395) | human gut metagenome | isolation source: healthy gut J | host: Homo sapiens | reverse complement strand
TGCCATGTATTGCTTTGTGGCTGTAGGCGCGGCGGTGAACCGTAGCCGTCCTCGTCCCGGTAAGCGCGACCCAGAAGGTCACGTTCCCGAGTCTCGCTCTCAGCATGAGATAGCCGGTGTCGGCGTCCTCTATCGCCTCGCCGCTTTCGCGGTATGCGTCAATGACGGATATGACGTCGGATTTAAGTATCATGCGCTCGTCCATCATTTTGAGCGCGGCCTCGTCAAATTCCAGCTTATAGGGCAAATTCATATTCATAGTCTCCTCGCCCCAGATATCCCGGAGCAGTTCATTTTTCAGCGTAAGGCGGTTATAGCGCTTTTCGCTTATATCGGGCGGCGCACCCGCGTCCGTGCCGTACACAAGCTCAAGTATATGCCGCGACTCCCGCCCCTCCCGCGCAAAGCGGTCACGGCAGGCCATGCAGTAGCTGACATAGGGCGCGTCACTGCGCTCAAGGCATTTTTCCGCAAGCTCGTGGGCAAGCTCACGGTTTGTGTATGAGGTCAGACCGCCGTAGCCGCAGCAGGGGGAGCGGTCACCGGAGTATTCCGTCTCAAGTATCGCAACGCCGAGCCTTTCCAGAATGGCGCGCACACTGCGCTGAGTCTCCGCGTCTCCGCGCGCACCGCAGGAATCGTGCAGCGCGGCGCAGCGCTCAAGTATCTTTGCTTCCTTGGGAAGCCCGATTTCCTGCAATACGTCCCATATCCCGACGATTTCTATATTTTCATGCCCCGAAAGCTCCTTTTTGCAGCTGGGGCAGGCGGCAATGACCGTGGGATATCCAAGCTTTGCAAGCTCGTTTTCGATAAACTCAAATTGCTGCCCGTACATCTCATAGCGTCCCGCCCAATCGCATATCGCGCCGCAGCAGCCGAGCATCAGCGCAACGCCGCCCTCAAGCCGCGCGCATAGATCCTCATACGCCGCGCGTACCGTCGCCGGAGCGATGGCGGAGGACTGACAGCCGGGGAAAAAGACATATCTGCACTTATCATATCCGGGCTGCCTGCGGCATAGAAAGGCCTCGCCGTTTGAGAAAAGCATATCCATAAGCGCAAACTCATGCGGCGCAAGCGGCATTTTATCGGTCGAAACCATGTTCTCGCGGGCGCTCTTGCAGACCCGCGCCATGTCGATACCGCCTTGGGGCAGACGACCGTACACTGACCGCAGAGCGCACAGGCGTTCATGGCCTTGTTGAGCGGGTGGTCGCCCATTATTATCTGAGTGTTGTTATATATCTCCCGCGCCAGCAGACCGGGATGTTTTTTATAGTGCTTGAGATAGGCGCAGGCCTTCATGCACTCGTCGCAGCGGCACTGTATGCAGCGCTTGGCCTCCTCGATGGCCTCCTCGCGCGTGTAGCCCTCTGCGCCGCACTCGACACGGTGCAGCGAGCCGACATTGTCAAGGCTTGCGTATAGCTTTGTCTCAACGGTGCCCTCGCTGCCGCGCATGTTATCGGGCGCGAGCCTTTGCGCAAGGCGGTCTACCGTGAGCGCTGCCTTTTTTGCGGAAAATGCGGCGCTGAGCACATCACTGCCGTCTGCGCCCATGACGAGAGAGCGAGCCGCACAGAGCATATAACGCTCATCACAGACGGCGTCCGGGAAAAAGCCCCTTGCCGCCGCAGCCGAGGCGCATAGCACGTCAAAGCCGCCGCACTTTTCGGCATAGAATTCTCCGCTGAGCGTGCAGCCGAACTCAAAGCATATATCCTTGGTCTTTAATCTGCCAAGCTCATCGGCAAAGGCCGTCTCATCAAGAAATGGCGCTGCCGTGCGAAGAAAGGCGCTCAGGTTAGCCTCCTCGCAGAACACCGTGAGCGGGTAGGCCTTTTTCTCAATCTCACCCGCGAGGAAGAGCGCGAAAAGCCCGGAGCCGAAGATGGCGACGCTCTTCTTTTTCTTCATGCGGAAAACGCCGCCGGAGCGCGATTTTTCACCGAAGCGGGTCACGGCGCGCTCAATATCGCGCACCGCTATGCCCCTCGCCAAGCTCGGAAAGCTTGCACTTCGCCTCGCATGGGGCGCTGCACCCAGCGGAGACGACGTTCGGAAAAATCACCGCCTTTTCGTATAGCCCGAGCGCCTTCTTAAAATCCCCGTCCGCCGCGGCGGCAAGCATTGCCTTGGCATCTAACTTCAAGGGGCAGGCGGCGGAGCAGAAGGCGGGCTGGTCGTAGACGCACAGCGACACCATGTTTTCGATCTCGTCCTTGGATATTCTGTTGACCTTGTAGACGTGCGTGGAGCCGCGCTCCTGAATTACCGACATGAGCTCACCTCTTTATATAAACCTAATAGAGAGACCTTAGTTAAGGTCTCTCTATTATAACATTTTTTTGCTTGATGGCAAAGCTTAGTTTTCAAGCGCCTTGAGCGCTGCAAGCACCTTGTCGGGTCTTGCCGGGATGCGCGTGATGCGCGCGCCCGTGGCGTTATAAATCGCGTTGAGGATGGCGGGATGCGGTGCATCCAGCGGAGCTCGCCGCAGCCTGCGGCACCGTAGGGACCGTTGGGACGGTAGGTCTCGATGAAGTGGAGCTCGATGTCGTCCGGAGCATCGTTCGGGTAGGGGATGCCGCACTTGAGCAGGCTCGTCTCCTTCTCCAGATCGTCAAAGTCCTCGGTCAGTGCAAGACCGATGCCCTGAACAAGACCGCCGTAGAAGTTGCCCTCAACGAGAAGCCTGTTCATGATCGTGCCGACGTCGGCAACGCTCGTGAACTTCTCGACCTTGACCTTGCCGGTCTGAGTGTCAACGCGAACCTAGCGGGCATGAAGATGGTGTATATAGGTCGCAAAGGGCTCGCCCTGTGCGGTATCCCTGATCGATGGGGTGGTCGGCGCAGTAGGTCGTGACCCAGTTGCCCTCGACCTTCGTCTCTATGCCCTCGGCTACCATCTCGTCATAGCTGCGGTAGCTGCCGTCCTCCTTGCGCATCGCGGCAAGCAGATTTTCGGCGGCGAGGCGGCAGGTGGCGTTGCCGGTCATGACCTGAGAGCGGGCCGCCCGCAGGACCGGAGTTCGGGGTGAACTTGGTGTCGTTCATGACAAGACGAATCTGCTCGGGCTTTTATGGCCTGACGCAGAGTCTCGTGCGCGGAGGCGACAATACCCATGTCGGCGCCCTGACCGTGATCCTCCCAGGAGGCGTACATCGTGACCGTGCCGTCGGGGTTGAGCTCGGCCTGCGCGGAGGATGCGTCAACGCCGTCCAGACCGCAGCCGTATACGCCGAGCGGAAACGCCTATGCCGTACTTATACCGCCCGTCGGAGGCGGCATTCTTCTCCGCGACACGCTTCTTGGCCGCCTCGTACAGCGGACGAGCCTTTGTCGAAGAGCCTCCTCCCTCACAGTAAACGTCGGGAGCGTAGCCGGTGGGGATGGTGGTGTGCTCGGAGGCCTTGTAGCAGTTCATTGCGCGCATCTCAAAGGGGTCTATGCCCATCTTTGCGGCGAGGCAGTCGATTGCGATATCGGAGCCCATGAAGGACTGCGGCGAGCCGTAGGCACGGAAGGCGGAGCCCCATGCGTGGTTTGTGAACACGGTCTGGCTCTTGTTGCGGATGGAGGAGGGGATGCCGTAGCCCGCGCCGGTAAACTGGCTCAGACGCATGGTGAGCAGATCGCCGAACTCGGAGTAGGGACCGTGGTCAACGTAGTTATCGCCCCACATTGCAAGCAGCTTGCCGTCCTTGTCCGCGCCGAGCTTGATGTGCATGAAGGCGGGGGAGCGCTTGCCGGTGTAGGTAATGTTCTGGAACTGATTGAATACGAGCGAGACGGGGCGGCCGGTGATTTTTACCGCAGCGCCGATGAGCGCCTCGTTTGTCGGGGAGAACTTATAGCCGAAGGTGCCGCCCGCGTGGTTCTGCACAAGGCGAAGCTCCTCCATCGGAACGCCGATGCCGTCCGCTATCATTGGCATGTGAAGATGTATGCCTATGGACTTGGAGTGTACGGTGAGCATCCCGTCCTCGTCTATGTAGGCATAGCCGCAGTCCGGCTCAAGGTGCAGGTGCGGCTGGCGGGAGCAGTAGCTCTCTATCTCCACCTGCTGTGCGTCGGGGGATGCTGTCCCAATCAAAGTCGGGTCCCGTCCCTTTGATGCAGTTCGTCTCGTAGAAGACGTTGGGTATGCCGGGGTGAATTTCAATAGCGTCTGGCTCCTTCGCGTCCATGGCGTTCATGTAGGCGGGAAGCTCCTCGATCTCCACCTTGACGGCATCCGCAGCGGCGCGGGCGTGCGCCTCGGTGTCCGCCGCGACTATGGCTATGGCGTCGCCGAACTGGAATATCTTGTCCGAGCAGAGCACGGGACGCTCAAAGCCGTCGGTCTTGTTGTGCTTGGGGAGCATGACAAGGCCGTTTATCTTGTTGGTGCCGCCTGCGGCAAGAATATCCTTATAGGTGATGACCTTAAAGACGCCGGGCATCTTCTCGGCCTCGGAAGTGTCGATGCTCTTGATGTTGGCGTGAGATACCGTGGCCTGCGTGAGGGCGAGGCGAAGCGTATTCTCGGGCATCTTGAGCGCGTCGTCGGCGCCGAAGTCCCATGTGCCGGTGACCTTCTGCGCGGCGGAGGGACGGATGTATTTCGTACCCTTGATGCTGTCTCCGGTGGGCTTGAATACAAGATCCTCCTTGCTCATCTCACCGCGCATGACGGCGGCAGCCGCCATTGTAGCGTCGATAAGGGGCTTATAGCCGGTGCAGCGGCAGAGGTTGCGGTTTTTGTTGAACCAGTCGCGTACCTCCTCGCGGGTCGGGTTCGGGTTCTTGTCGAGCAGCACCTTGGCGCTGATGATGAAGCCGGGGGTGCAGAAGCCGCACTGCGCGCCGCCGTATGCCATCCACGCTACCTGAAGCGGGTGCATATCGTGCAGAGTGCCGACACCCTCTATCGTCGTTATCTCCGCGTTGTCTCTGATTTTCTCCATCTTAAGCAGGCAGGAGCGAGTGACCTTTGCCGTCTAAAATGACGTTGCAGGCGCAGCCGCAGTGACCCTCGCCGCAGCCGATTTTACAGCCGGTAAGCAGCAGATGCTCACGCAGAACCGTGGCCAGAGTCTCATGAGGCTCAACAATCAGGATGCGCTGTACTCCATTGATGACGAGTGATTTTTTAATCATTCATATACCTCCTCATAATTCTTATAATTATACTTTTTTACACTGTTTTGCTTAGCTTTCGGCTTTGTGGATAGACTCGGGAAATCAGTGACAGTTGTCCTTATCCGCACCGCTGCCGCTCACGTCCTTGAGCTTTTGAATTCCGCGCGGGGTATAGAACACAAGCTCGGACAGGGAACCGTCAAAATTTTCACCGCGCAGGCGAAGAAAATTGGCGTTTTCATAGTACTCTATCGGCAGCTCTCTGCGGAATATTTCCCGGTCTGGGGGTCTGAGATCTCTACCGTGACAAGCTCTGCCCGGAGCTCAAAGCGTTTGTCCTCCATGTCTGCCTCCTGCTTAATATCTTCAATTATATTTTACGGCAGAGAAATCGGAGTAGCAACTATCATACAGATATAACTCGTAGAAAAAATAACATTGTTTTTGTGCATTATGCAAATATTTTGCGTCGACTTCCTTGACTTCTCCTTGCTTTTTGTGTAATATTGATATAAACCCTGCGTTTGAGCTGCTCTCGTTCGTACTGTTCACGGATTTGAAATTCAACGCGCGGGGCTTTTGTATTTTAATGCATTTATTTTAATGATATATTGGATACAAATGCCAAAATTGCTTTTCGCTGGGAGGGAGGATATATGCAGTTCGGGGCACTTATAGTCGCAGCGGGGATGTCGTCACGCATGGGCGAGTTCAAGCCTATGCTCAACATCGGCTCAATTTCAATAGCGCAGCGCATAGTCGCAACGCTCCGTCAGTCCGGCGTGACGAGGATAGTCATGGTCACGGGGCATAATGCGCGGGAGCTTGAGCACCATCTGGCAAATAACGGGCTTATTTTTCTCCGCAACGAGCAGTACCGCACGACCCAGATGTTCGCCTCGGCAAAAATCGGGCTTGAGTATCTCAAGGATAAGTGCGACGGCATTTTATTTACGCCGGTTGACATCCCGCTTTTTACCGCCTCCACCGTGAGCGCACTCATGGACTGCGGGGCAAGGCTCGTGTGCCCGGTGTGCGAGGGCAAGCGCGGGCATCCGATTTTAATAGGCACGGAGCTTGTGGACACTATTCTGGCTTATCGCGGAGAGGGCGGACTCGGCGGCGCTATCGAGCACTGCGGTGCGGAGAGATGACGGAGCTAGCCGTTGAGGACAGCGGCATCCTGCATGACGCGGACACCCCGGAGGACTACAGGGCGCTTTTGAGCTATCACAATCGGCAGCTTGTAAGACCGATAATAAACGTGGAGCTTGCAAAGGAGAAGGTCTTTTTTGACCGGAAGATTGCAATGCTCCTCACGCTTGTCGAGGAGACGAATTCCGTTCGCAGTGCCTGTCAGCGTATGCAGATATCGTATTCGACCGGCTGGAACATAATACGCCGCCTTGAAACGGAGCTCGGGCGGACGTTGGTTGAGCGCAGTCAGGGCGGACTCGGCGGCGGTCAGAGCAGGCTTACGGGAGACGGGCTGCGCCTTTTGGAGAAATATAACGAATTTGAGCGGAGGCTGCGTGAGAAGGGCGACCGGCTCTTTCAGGACTGCTTCGGTGAGCTGCTGTGAGCCGGCGCGTGTATCTTATCCGGCACGGAAGGCCGGATTTCCCGGACGGGAGCTGCTGCCTCGGGAGGACGGATATTCCGCTCGGCACGATAGGGCATATGCAGTCCTGTCTTGCAGCGCGGGAGCTTGAGCACGCCGGGATAAGCGCGGTATTTACAAGCCCGCTTTCGAGAGCGCGCGAGACGGCGGCGTATTTTTCACCCTCGGCTGTAGTTGTACCGGGACTTCGTGAGGCGGATATGGGACTGTGGGACGGTCTGAGCTTCCGCGAGATAAAGGAGCGTTTTCCGGAGCTGTACGAGCGGCGCGGCGTGGATATGAGCGTTCCGATACCCGGCGCGGAGGAGCCGCGGGCGGCGCTTTGCCGCTTTGAGGAGGCGCTCATGGAATGTCTTGACAAAAGCAGCGGGGATATCGCGGCGATTTCCCACTCGGCGGTCATCAGACTCATGGCGGCAAGGCTTTTCGGAACCGCGCTTGAGAGCAGCCGGGAGTACCGTGTCCCGTACTGCGCCTGCGTGACGCTCGAATATGACGGCGGCTTTCGCCTTGTGAAAATCGGAGAGGCTCCGCGGCCTGAGTTGGACAGAGCCTTGTGTCTGCGTCTGCTGCACGCTGCGGGAGCACCGGAGAATGTCATCGAGCATTGCGCTGCCACCGCCGAGGAAGCGCTGAGGATTGCCGCCGCGCTGAAGCAAAGCGGGAATGATATCGACGCGGAGCTTGTGGAAAACGCGGCACTGCTGCACGATATTGCGCGGAGTCTGCCGGAGCATTCACGGCGCGGCGCGGACTGGCTGAGCGAGCTCGGCTATACCCGTGAGGCGGAGCTGATTCGGCGGCATCACGAGCCGGAGGCGGCCTCGCTTGAGCTTACGGCACTCTGCCTTGCGGATAATCTCAGACTCGGAGCACGGCGCGTGAGTCTTGAGGAGCGCTTTTCCGAAAGCCTGAAAAAGTGCCGGGATGACGAGGCGCTCAGGGCGCATGAGAGACGCAGACGCGAGGCGCTTGCCGCAGCGCGGAGAATAAACGGGCTTTGCGGCAGAGAGGTTATAAATATCAAGTAATAATATAGATGAATAGAGGAAAAGAGCATGGAAAGGATAGAGGTTTGCTGCCCACAGAGCGGCGGGGAGGAGCATTTCTCCGGCTGCCTTATCTGCGGCGCGGAGCTTGTATATAATAGCCCTTCGGCACCGAGCGGCGCTGCGCCGTCTGCGGCAGGGAGAGCGCCGGCAACGCCGTCTGCGCAAACGGGCACTATGTCTGCGACGAGTGCCATGCCTACGGAGCCTTCGCCGCTATTATCCCGGAGCTATATAAAAGCAGGGAGAAAAATCCGCTGCTGATTTTGGACAGCGTCATGGATCTCCCCTCGGTACATGCACGGACCGGAGCATCATGTCATCGTGCCGCTCGTGCTGCTGACGGCACTGCGTAATAACGGCGGCGATATTAGCTATGATGAGGCGATGCGCGAGGCGTATAGGCGCGCGTCAAAGCTGCCCGGCGGCACCTGCGGCTTTTGGGGCGTGTGCGGCGCGGCGGCGGGAGCGGGTATATTTGCCTCCCTGCTTCTCGGCTCAAGTCCGTTGCATAAGGACGCATGGCCGCTTCCGCAGCAGCTTGTCTCGGATATACTTGCAAGGCTTGCCGAGATAGGCGGACCTCGCTGCTGCAAGCGAACGTCCAGAGTGGCGATAGAGGAGGCAAGCCGGTTTTTGCGCGAGACAGGCGGCGCGGATATGCCGCTTTGTAAGCTTGGTGCAAATATACTGCACTCAACCGAGAGTGCATAGGGAGGCGATTGCCCGTATTTTCAAAAATAAACAGCAGCTGCTTAATATACAAGACAAGGAGGTTATCTAATGAAGCTTATCAAAACCGAGGACGCAGTGGGTCATGTGCTGTGCCATGACATCACGCAGATAATCAAGGGCGTGACCAAGGACGCGGTATTCCGCAAGGGGCATATCATCACCGAAAAGGACATACCGGTGCTTCTGTCGGTCGGCAAGGACAATATCTATGTCTGGGAAAAGGACGAGAATATGCTCCATGAGGACGAGGCGGCGGAGATACTCCGCAGCATCTGCCAGAACGAGAATATGCACGCGACGGCGCCCAAGGAGGGTAAGATAGAGCTTATCGCGGATATTGACGGTCTGCTGCTCGTTGACCTTGAGCGGCTTCGCGCCATAAATTCGCTCGGTGACATGATGATAGCCGCACGGCACTCCGGCTTCATGGTGAAAAAGGGCGACAAGCTCTGCGGTACGCGCGTCATACCCCTTGTCATTGCAAAGGAGCGCATGGAGCAGGCAAAATTGCTTGCCGGGGACGAGCCTATAATGCGCCTTGTGCCGGTGAGACCGAGGAAATACGGTCTTGTCACGACCGGCAACGAGGTGTTCTACGGGCGCATTGAGGAGGATACCTTCAGCCCGGTGGTTCAGGCAAAGCTTGCGGAATTCGGCTGCGAGATGGCGGCGCACGTCATACTGAACGACGACCATGAAAAAAAAATCACCGCCGCGATAAACGATATGCTTGCGCAGGGCTGCGAGATGGTCCTCTGCACCGGCGGCATGAGCGTTGACCCCGACGACAAGACCCCGCTTGCCATCAAGAATACCGGCGCGAATATCGTCTCCTACGGCGCGCCCGTGCTGCCCGGAGCGATGTTTCTCGTGTCGTATTCCCCGGACGGCCGCCCCGTCTGCGGTCTGCCCGGCTGCGTGATGTACGCAAAGCGCACTATATTTGACCTTGTGCTGCCCTACCTCGTCACGGATACGCCCATTACTAAACAATGGCTTGCTGGACTCGGCAGCGGCGGACTCTGCCTCAACTGCCCGGTGTGCCATTTTCCCAACTGCGGCTTCGGCAAGGGAAGATGAGCCATGCTTGACAGATATGGGCGAGAAATAGATTATATGCGCATTTCCGTGACCGACCGCTGCAACCTGCGCTGCCGATACTGTATGCCCGAGCCTATAGACGCGCTGCGGCACGAGGACATTCTCCGCTATGAGGAGATACTGCGCATATGCCGCACCGCCTCGGAGCTGGGGATAACGAAAATTTAAGGTCACGGGCGGAGAGCCGCTTGTCCGTGCCGACTGTGTGAGTTTATCGCCGCGCTCTCAAGAGGCAGAGCGGGACGGAGCAGGTCACGCTGACGACAAACGGACTCTTACTCGGAAAAAATCTGGATGCGCTTGCCGCCGCGGGGCTTGACGGCATAAACATAAGCCTCGACAGCCTGAATGCGGAGCGCTATACGCGAATAAGTGGACACCCCGAGAGCGAGGAGCTGCTGAAGCGTATAATGCAGGCCGTAGAGGACGCCTGCGCAATGGGGCTGCGTACAAAGCTAAACGCCGTGCTGTTGGAGGAAACCGAGGAGGACGTGCCGGAGCTTGCCTCCATAGCGGAGGAGCTTCCGGTGGATGTGCGCTTTATAGAGCTCATGCCCATAGGCTTCGGCACTGCGATGAAGCGAGTCTCCCCGGAGGATATCTTCGCCGTGCTGAGAGAGCGCTGGCCCGATCTTGCCCCGACGGAGGAAAAGCGCGGCAACGGCCCCGCGCATTATTATAAGAGCGCGGCGCTCCTCGGCAGAATAGGCTTCATAGACGCGGTGAGCCACAGGTTCTGCGCCGAGTGCAACCGTGTGCGCCTGACGAGCACGGGGCAGCTAAAGCCCTGCCTCTGCTATGCCGACTCCGCCGACCTGCGCGCGCTCATCCGCGGCGGGTGCACGGACGAGGAGCTGCGTGAGGCGCTGAAAATCTCGATATACAATAAGCCGCGTGCGCACTGCTTCGACACGGGCGCCGCCGTCACCGAGCGGCACGCAATGAGTCAGATAGGAGGATAAGAGCATGGGAAAGGTTATAGCCGTCTGCACGAGCGACCGTAAGGGTCTGCAAAAGCACGATGTAAATACCGCGCACTTCTCCGCCGAATGGGGCATTGACGGCGACGCGCACGCCGGGAGCTGGCACAGACAGGTGAGTCTTCTGAGTGCCGACAAGATAGAGGCCTTCAATAAACGATGGGGCAAACGTCATTCCCGTGCTTGCGCTTCGGAGAAAATCTTGTGGTCGAGGGCTTCGACTTCCGGGCGCTGCCCGTGGGCACGCTGCTGCGCTGCGGCGATGTGCTGCTGGAGATGACGCAGATAGGCAAGGAGTGCCACAGCCATTGCGAGATATACAAGAAAATGGGCGAGTGCATCATGCCGCGTGAGGGCGTGTTTGCCCGCGTCATTGAGCCGGGTAGCATCAGCGTCGGAGATGAGATGAGCATCGAAAAGCGCGAGGGGCATTTCCCGTGGCAGGCTGCGGTCATCACGCTCAGCGACAAGGCGGCGGCGGGGGAGCGCAAGGACGAGAGCGGTCCCGCGATAGCAAAGCGCCTGCGCGAGGCAAGCTACGAGGTCGTGGAGGAAATAGTTATCCCCGACGATGAGCTGGTTTTGAAGCAGCAGCTTATTCGGCTCTGCGACCAGCGGCAGCTTGACCTCATACTTACGACCGGCGGCACGGGCTGCTCGGCGCGGGATATTACGCCCGAGGCAACGATTGCAATCGCGGATAAAAACGTCCCCGGCATTGCCGAGGCTATGCGCGCCGAGTCTCTCAAAATCACCAGGCACGCAATGATTTCCCCCGCGCCGCCTCCGTTATCCGGGGGTAAAACGCTTATTATCAATCTCCCCGGCAGCCCCCGCGCCTGCATGGAGAATATGGACGTATTTATGGACACCATCCCCCATGCCATGGGGCTTCTCCGCAACGAGATACACGACTGCGCAAGAAAATAAAAAGCAGGTATTTCTTCAGCACATATAACCGCGTTAAGTCGCGCTTATATAAATATTTTTCTGAAAAAGGAGAAACGAACATGAAGAAAACCCTCACACTGCTGCTCACGCTTGCAATGATCTTCACACTTGCCGCCTGCGGCTCGTCCGCGGCCGAGTAAGGGAGAGAAGAAAGAAATCATCGTCTTTGCCGCCGCTTCAATGACCGAGACTCTAAATCAGGTCAAGGATGTCTACGAGAAGGGAAACAACGTCACCATCACCTATAACTTTGACTCCTCCGGTACGCTCAAGACCCAGATACAGGGCGCGGACTGCGACCTCTTTATCTCCGCCGGTCAAAAGCAGATGAATCAGCTCGACTTAAGCCTGACAAGGGGAGATAAAAACAAGGAGGGCTGGACTTTGTCGCCGGCGATACGCGCCTGAACCTGCTCGGAAAATAAGGTGGTGCTTGTCGTCCCCGAAGGGGCAATCCCAAGAGCATAGAGAGCTTTGACGACCTTGCGGCAAGGCTTGCCGAGGGCAGCATACTGATGGCAATGGGCAACAGTGACGTGCCTGTCGGTCAGTACACGCAGAAGATACTCAATTTCTACGGGCTTGATGAGGAAGCCCTCGCCAAAAAAGCGCGTCATTACCTACGGCAGCAACGTCAAGGAGGTCACAACTCAGGTCTCCGAGGGCAGCGTTGACTGCGGCATAGTCTACTGCACGGATGCCTTCTCCGCGGGGCTTACGGTCATTGACGGCGCAAAGCAGATATGTGCGGTCAGGTCATCTATCCCGCCGCGGTATTAAAGACTGCGAAGAACCCCGATGCAGCCAAGGCCTTCCTTGACTATCTCACGGGCAGCGAGGCCATGGCGATTTTTGAGGCTGTCGGCTTCTCTCCGGTAGCGTAAAGCCTGAGACGCAGAATTGGCAGCGCATTTATTGCGCTGCCAATCCGAGGTATATAATATGAACATTGACTGGTATCCGCTTATAAACTCCCTGCGCATTGCGGCTATAAGCTGTGTAATAGTTTTTTTCACGGGCATATTCTTTGCCTACTACTCGGCAAGGCTGCCGCGCACGGTCAGGGTATTCTTGACGTTATTCTCACGCTTCCCATGGTACTGCCGCCGACGGTATGCGGCTATTTTCTGCTGCTCATCTTCGGCATCAAAGCGCCCAATCGGCATTTTTCTGATGCAGCTCGGCATTAAATTTGTAATGACATGGTACGGTGGAATTCTCGCCGCAGCCGTCGTTGCCTTCCCGCTGATGTACAGGACGGCACGCGGCGCGTTCGGAGCTTTGACTGCACGCTCGCAGTCGGGGCAGAACGCCGGCCTTTCCAACACATATATTTTCTGGCGCATACGTATGCCCGCCTGCCGTCAGGGCATACTCGCCGGCACCGTGCTTGCCTTCGCGCGAGCCCTCGGCGAATACGGCGCTACCAGTATGCTCATCGGCTACACTCCAGGCAAAACCGCCACGATATCCACGACCGTATATCAGCTCTGGCGCACAAACGACGATGCGTGCGCATTCTTCTGGGTCATGATAAACCTCGCCATAAGCACCGTCGTGCTGCTCACGGTCAATCTCCTTGAGAGCAAGCAGAAAGTGAGGGCGAAGGGATGAGCCTGATAGTAGACGTCAGAAAAAAGCTTGGCAGCTTTGAGCTTGAGTCAAAATTCGAGGCGCAAAACGGCGTGACCTGTCTGCTCGGTCCCTCCGGCTGCGGCAAGAGTATGACGCTCAAATGCATTGCCGGCATAGAAAAGCCCGACGAGGGCTACATAGAGCTTGACGGCGTGGTCTTATATGACAGCGCAAAGGGGATAAATCTCCCTCCGCAAAAGCGCCGCGTGGGTTATCTGTTCCAAAACTATGCGCTGTTTCCGAATATGACGGTGCGCCAGAACATACTTTGCGGTATGCGCCGCATCAGGGACAAGAGCGAAAAAGAGGAAAAGCTCAAAAAAATGCTGGATATGTTCCAGCTTGGAGGACTTGAAAATCACCGTCCCGCGCAGCTCTCCGGCGGTCAGGCTCAGCGCACGGCGCTTGCGCGCATCATGGTCAGCGACCCGCAGCTTTTGCTGCTGGACGAGCCCTTTTCCGCGCTCGACGCGCACCTCAGGGATAAGCTTATGATAGAAATGCGCGACGTACTCACGCGCTTCGGGCGGGAGGTCATCATGGTCACGCACGACCGCAACGAGGCGTATAACATGAGCCGGGAAATAGCCGTCATGGACAGCGGCAGACTTCTGACCGTGAACCGTACAACGGCGCTTTTTGCCGATCCCGGCAGCGTTCCGGCGGCGATGCTCACCGGCTGCAAAAATATAGCCCCCGCCATAAAGCGAGGGAGCATGAGGTATATGTGCCCGATTGGGGCGTGAGCCTCACGACCGCGCAGCCCGTCGGCGACGATATAAAGGCCATTGGCATCCGCGCACATTATTTTAATCCCTCCGCGCCGACAAATCGCCATGAGATAGAATACCTTGACGAGATGGAGGAGCCCTTTGAGTGGATAATAGAGTTCAAATTCAAGTCCGCCGCGGAGTCCGAGCCGAGTGTGTGGTGGCGTGTGACGAAGGATAAGCGCCCACAGCTATTCCCCGCCGAGCTTGGCATTGCCCCGGCGAATATACTTTTACTGTATTGAGGAGGTTTTATCATGTCGAATATTTATGCCGAAATATTGGAAAGAGTTGAGCGCGGCGAGGCGCTGACGCTGAAAACGGAGCTTTGCGGCTCGGAGGGGCTTATAGCTGAGGGATTGAAAAAGACTCTTGCGCCCTATGCGCCGCAGACCGATAAGCGCGGCAGATATTTTGCCGACGTGACGCTGACGGAGACGGAGGGCAAAATCACCGTGGGCGAGCCCTTTTCGCCCCCGGAGCGCCTTATAGTCCTCGGTGCGGGGCATATTGCCGTGCCCGTTTGCGATTTTGCGGCAAAGAGCGGCTTTGAGGTCTATGTCTGTGACGATCGCCCCGCCTTTGCAAATACCGCGCGCTTCCCGCTGGCACGGGAGGTGCTGTGCGACAGCTTTGAAAGCTGCATCGACCGCCTCCGGCTCATGCGCTATGACTACGTTGTCGTTATTACGCGCGGCCATGTGCATGACGCGGACTGCCTGCGCGAGATATTCAAGGGCACGCAGCCGGCGTATCTGGGGCTTATCGGCTCGCGCCGCGTGCGTGGGCTGTTTGAGATGCTTGTCGAGGAGGGCTATCCCAAGGAGTATATGGATCGGATATGCACGCCCATAGGACTTGATATCGGCGCCGTCACCCCCGGCGAGATTGCCATATCCATACTCGCGGAGCTTGTGGCATATAAGCGCCTGCCGGAGCACAGCAATGACGGCATACGCTGCTGCAACGACTCCGACGTGGAGCTATCCGTGATAAAATACCTTGCCGAAAACCGTGATCCCAAGGCGATAGTAACCGTTATCGAGACAAAGGGCTCGACTCCGCGCGAGGCGGGCGCGAAAATGGCGGTAAGCCCTCTTGCGGCAGTCACAGGCAGCATAGGCGGCGGATGCAGCGAGGGCGCGGTTATCCGCGACGCCGTGCGAATTATCGGCACGGGGCGCTATAAAATCGTCGATGTTGACCTCACGGGCGAGGTCGCGGGAGTCTGACGGCATGGTCTGCGGCGGGACGATGAGAGTCCTCGTCGAGGACGGCACTGAGCGGCAAGAGGGATAAGGGTGAAGCATATGCAGGATTTTACGCATTTTAATGAGCAGGGCAGGGCTAAGATGGTGAATGTCGGCGACAAGCCGGAGAGCCTCCGCACCGCCGTCGCCTCGGGGCGCGTCACGGTTAACGAAAGCACCTTTGCCCTGATAAAAAACGGCGGCATGAAAAAGGGCGATGTTCTGGCCGTGGCGCAGGTCGCGGGCATAATGGCCGCAAAGCACACTCCGGACATCATCCCGATGTGCCATCCGATAATGATAGACGGTATTGATATCAGGCTTGAGCTTGACGAGAACCTCCTCTCGGTCGATATAAGGGCGGCAGTGATGTCATGCACGGGGCATACGGGCGTGGAGATGGAGGCTCTGACTGCCGTAAGCGCCGCAGCTCTCACGGTCTATGATATGTGCAAGGCCGTGCAGAAGGATATTCTGATATCGGATATTCATCTTGAGGAAAAAACCGGCGGCGTCCACGGCGATTATAAATATGTGTGATGCGCGGGGGCAGTTTAAATTACACCCTTCACACTGCTCGTATTCGCAGCACATCACCTGCTCATTGTCCGGAAGCCCAGCATCCGGCAGATTCTTGAATGCCTGCTTGATTTTCGTAGTTCTTCAATTCGATACCCCCCCTTAGAATGAAAAGGCCGGACCCTTTGATTTTTCAAAAAAGCCCCGGCCTTACCGATTTAATATTTTGTTGTTTATCTAACCTACTTGCTCATTTGACACCTCCGGAAGGAAAAAAAAGCGCCGGATTGTTAATTCTACAAAAACCAACAATCCGACGCTTGAATTTTTGTGATATTTATTTTTTGAAAATTTCGGTACATGTTTGTATTTCGGTCGCGCAGCAGGAAAACACAGCGGCTATATTACCTAAAATATGGAAAAGTCCCTGTTCAAGTCTAAAGTGTACCCAAAGTCAAGGACAAAAATAGTTTTTTAGACACGGGAACGGAGCTGAGAAAACAGTAAGATTTCAGGAGGCAGCAAGGCGGAGATTAGCGGTCTTGCTGCTTGCCTTTAGGCTTTGGGATGGTCAGTGGGTATACTCCGGTAATGCAATAGAGATAGACTTCTCGCGGAGATAGCTTGGCCAAATCCCATTGGTAACGATCATTGTTGTAATAATCAGCCCAATCGCTCACCACCTTACAAACCTCTTCAAAGGTGGTACATTGAGAGATATCTATTTCATCTTTCATGTGCCCGAAAAAAAGACTCCTGCGGTGCGTTGTCCCAGCAGTTAGCTTTTCTGGACATGGATTGACGAAGATTTTTGTCCTTCACAAGCTCAATAAATTTTATGCTCGTATAATGGGCACCTTGGTCAGAGTGAATAATAGTTTCCTCTGTGAGTGAGATGTCGTGCGTATAGCAGAGCTGAGTAACAGTGTCGAGCACGAAGTCCAGAACAAGAGAATCACTCAATACCCATGAAAGAATCTCTTTCGTATATGCGTCAATTATTGTGGACATATATACTCTTGGCGCTTTGCCGTTTATGATGTAGGTTATATCCGTCAAAAGTATTTTTCTGGGGCCATGCTTCTCAAACTCACGGTTGACAAGGTTCGGGGCAATGTTGTTTGTTGCCATAGCCTTAGCCATTCGCCTATACGGATTTGCCTTCCGGATAGGACAGAACAGTCCATATTTTTTCATCAGCCGACGTATCTTCTTGACGTTCATATGTATCGGCGGATCCATATGCAGCAGCCGCATATATATGCTGCGTGCCCCTTTGTTGTAGCCGCGGAAGCTGTATGCCTCAAGAATTTTCTGAAAATCTTTTCTGTCCTGTTCCTCTCGTTTTAAACGAACATCTTCTGTGGACAGATAGTTGTAATAACCTGATCTGGAGACACCGGCTATCTCGCAAAGCGTCGAAACACTCAGCCGATTGCCATTCTGCTTTGTCATCTCATATATAATCTCATACTTGGCGTGAGGCGGTATTCTCAAGAATCCTTGTCCCCTTTGCCCAGAGATACTATTTTTTTTAGAAACGCTATTTCCTGATCCTTGTACTCTACCTGCTGCTCAAGGTATTTTATTCTTGCCTCAGGACTCATGTAATTGCTGCTTCCTCCGGTATACGTTATATAGTCCCGAAAGCCCTTGCCGGCTTTGACCTCTCTCTTTACGATGGCTTTAAGCCCGGCGATTCGGTTATCTCCCAATATATCCGGGTCTATACCGAGTGCAATTACGATGTCCCTCGGGGCTTTCCCATCGCATAGCATCTTCCAAAACTGTTCTTTGAACGATGCTGAAAAGAACACCATGGATTGAGACACATTTTGAACATAGGGGCTTGTCCTCAGGACTTCAATTTCCCTCTGTGTAAAAGTTTTGTTGGACATTCGCTTTCCTCCAATTCTGATCAAGATAATTCTATTCTCAATCCGAACCCGTGTCAAAAGCTATTTTGTCCTGTTTACAGGGACAGTATTTTTGGTGGCTGTCTATTTTTATGGATTCTAAATTGCAGCCTGTCCAGCTTTATGGGTTTTCGAAAAGCTGCCTGTACGAACCTCTGGGTACCGCCATCTTTTTCAGAAACCGCTTTTGTCCTGTTTCTTGGATTCTTCTTTTTCTTCCTGCCCATTTTTATGGGTACAGTTTAAATCGAGCGTATTTCGACTGGTTTTCGTGTATGACGCACAAAATATAGCGATATGTAAAACAGCTTTGAACCGTTGCGGCGCAACGATTCAAAGACTGTTTTCATGCTGCGGAGAGAATAGTAGTCAAATAGTAGTCTGAACAGATCAAATGTCATGAAGATCGGTTCAGCAGAGTGACCCCTGTCGATAAACTCTTTCATGTCCTCGATGTAGGTATACGGCGCATATTCGAATAGATTTCCGGCGAGTCCAGAATGACGATCTGTACCCCTTCTGCTCTCAGCGCCTCCAGCGTACCGGGCAGACAGCAAGCCTCATTTGGCGTCTTGCAGAGATAGGCAATGCACCCCTGCTGGTCGAACACTTTTTGCAACAACGTATATTTTTCTATCACCCATTGGTGTCCACCCTCCAATTCTTGCAAACGTTTCAGAAACTCCTGCTCGGTTTTGATCATGCCTGCAGTATATTCTTAATACACTTAATACAGTTTTTGCCCGATTTCCGAGCTCTTGTATTTGTAGACGTATTGATGGCTACCCAGATGTTGAAGTAATAATCTTTTACCGCACCATAGCTGTACCTCTATCGGATAGGCTAAATTGTCCCGCTGGTAATATAAGAACTCCTATTATTGTTCGCAGTATAACATGAAATAGCTGAAAATAAAAGAGATTTCATGAGCGCATGTGCCAATGCACCAGTCTGTATTTTTCAGTTGGTCATCGTCCATATCAAACAGCAGGCTGCGGTTGTTGTCAAACACGGGGCCATCCGTATTACGGATATTGTGTCATTATCTATGAGCGCTCCGAAATTGCCAAGGTGCCTTGTCAGTGTTTCTGCTGTCCATAAACCGCCTGGTGCCGCCGCATTGTGTACAGGCGAGTACTTAATTCACGATTGACTGTTAAACTGTCCGAAGAAAATGGCGAAAGGCAACTTCTTGTTAAAAAAGTCCGAACCTTTGATTTCTCAAAAGCCCCGGACTTTTATTTTTGAACTATTTTTCTTTTTATATGATTCCGGTCACACGATCAGGCAAGACCAAAAGCAGCAGCAAGACCCATGTAGAGCAGGCAGCGCAGTATGGTCAACACGACAGTCAGGGCAAAGATCACAGGGAAATAAACATCTTTGAACTTCACGCCTGCGACAGTGCACTCGGTCTGGAGGAAGCCTGCATTGGGCAGAGAGTCGAGACCAAGAGAGGCCAGAACGGTGGTTCTGTGGAACACCGCGGCATTCGTCATGGTAGCTGCCTGCTGCAAAACAGGAGCGGCGAGAACAAGGCCGGCGGAGGAAGAGCCTGCGATACCGGCGATGAGGTTGGTGGCAACAAAAGTGATCATGAGCGGGCTGCCCTCATAGGAGAGGATGCTGTCAACTGCAGTGGCATAACCAGGGCAGTTCTGGACGACCGCACCGAAGCCGACGATAGCTGCAGCATTGATGAGGGTAGTCATACACATAGATATAGAGTCGCTGACTGCCTTGCGGTTGGCATCCCAGTCGCGGGGGAGGTACTTAAACTGCAGAATAACAACTGCAAGAACGCCGCAGAGAAGCGCAAGCTCAACCTTGACCTTGAAGATATTCAGGACAAGTATAGGAATGAGCATGGGGATAACAGAGAGGACCCAGTGAGGACCCTTCTTGGCATCATCATCGTCGGACTCCTCTTCTTCAAGAGCGCCGGTGCCGTACGCAGGGAGGTAGCCCTTGCCAGCCGCGGCAAGACGCTTCTCATACCACTTGATGTAAAGCATACCGACAACGATGAAAACGATGGAAACGAACAGGCCGAGGAAACTCGCCGGCACTGACATCGGTGCCAAAGTAAAGCTGGCACAAAAAGAACGTTATTGGTGACCGGAACCCAGGGAACAGCCAGACCGAAGTTCAGGCCGAGTGAGTAACCGGCAATAACGGAAGCGCGGTTGATGTTAGCTTTGCGGCAAAAGCTTAAGTGCGATAGGATAGCAGATGAAAAGGCTGATGAAGCTGGAGATACCAGCCATTGCAAGGATAGCGGTGAAGATGCAGACGCCGAGAGAAACATTCTTCGGGCCGACAACGTTGAGGATAACACGTGCGAGGCTGTCAGAGCCGCCCGTGATGTCCAGCAGCTTGCCGAACAGAGCGCCGAGGAAAAACAGAATCATCCGCAAGACTTCATGAAGCCGACGAGACCGCCCATGTATGTATCGAACAGGCCGGTGGTGATGTCCATCTTATAGATGATCATGAGAATGACGGAGCAGACAATGCCGCCAATCAGGGGTAGGAACGTTTTTTTGTAGCAGAACAGGCCGATAAGCAGAACTGCCGCCACGAGGATAAGGATGTCCATAAATACTCTCCAAAAATTATTTGATACAAACTGTCAGGCAATAAAGTCGTCATTCGCACCCTCTGCATCCCCAAATGCGTTTGGTGAGAGCGCTCTGACGGAAGAGTGTACTCTATTGCTTTTTAATTGTCTGCTTGACAGTTGAATCAAAATCAAGGATTCCGGCACGCGCCGGATCAGTCTTTCATGATGCTTTTAAGATAAGGCATCATGGTTTCGTCTAATGCGGTCGTGCATATCGAATGCAGCTCCGCTCAGGCACCAGTCAAAAGCGACACCTTTCATTATTGTCACTATGACCTCCGCATAATGGTCAAGGCTGTGCTCCTCTTTCAGAAGCCCCATATCCGACGCCTCTTTCAGGCAGCTGTCCAGGATATCCCCACACATAGGCCGGCTGGCGCTGAGTGCCGCGGCGGTTATCAACAGTAGTTCTTGGTATTATAATAGTTGCAGCAGAAGTCAAGCCCCACATCAGCCATATAATCGCTCAATAATAATAGAAGATACGTATACGCTCGTCGAATGGCCTGTCGGCGACAGCATCATCAAAAGCTGTTCTTCTTTCTGAACTCAGCAAACTTCTGAAAATTATAATAGACCAAAAAGTTCGTCCTTTGTTTTGAAGTGATAGAAGAATGTCCCATTCGACACGCCTGCGGCGGCGCAGAATATTGCTGACTGTGAGATAGGCATAGCCCTTCTTTTTAATATGTTCGACGCTGCCTTAAATATTTTTCTGTTTTGTCTCCTGCGTCTGCACCTGCTTGGTGTAGTAAAAAGCTCCACTATAATTCCTCTCATTAACAGCAGCATATATGCAGGCTTAAAGCCGTAACACCGGCGCTGTATTTGATTGCGCTCGTGCTCTAGAGCGTGCTCTGTTCGCACATATCGCGAAAATATTATCATACACTTTGTGAAAAGTAAAGCACTTTTTTCACAGTTTTTTTCATATTTATCATAAAAAGCAGATTTTTTATCTATTTCTGCCAAATTCGTCACAATGTTTTTTTGGCTATTATTTTTTTATCTTTTTTCTTGACAATCTCGCGGATGGAAGTTAGAGTATTAAATAGAGTGTGCTCTACAAAAGCGCGGCTGCAGCCGCCCAACGCTGCGCCGCAGCATTCTTAAATGTCAGTAGTTATGATTTTGATCAACTAACTCATTTCGCTTATCAGAAAGGCAGGCTAATCACTATGGCAACTTCCGACAGATTTGTAGGCAAAGTGGCCGTCATCACCGGCGGTACGACCGGCATAGGCCGCGCTATTGCGACCCGCTTCGTCAAGGACGGTGGCAAGATCGTTATCGGCGCACGTCACGACGATCTTTTTGAGGAAATAGTCAAAGACCTCGGCGCAGAGAACTGCTGGTGCCAGATCTGTGACGTTACGAACCGCGCTCAGGTTGACGCGCTCGTTCAGGCCGCATATGACCATTTCGGCGGCTTCGACGTCATGTTCGGCAATGCCGGCATCAACCTCTTCAAGGACTTTATCAACGTCACTGAGGAAGAACACGCACGCATCGTTCACAACAACTACTTCGGCTGCTTCAACAGCACTCAGGCCGCGGCTCGTGCATTCGTCGCCCACGGCACCAAAGGCGCTATCGTCAACACCCCGCATCCATCAACGTCCGCTGCGCTTGCCCCAACTCCACTCCTTACGCCGCGAGCAAGGGCGCTATCGCCGCGATGACTCAGGGCGTCGCCGTTGAGCTGGCAGAGTACGGCATCCGTGCCAACTGCTTCTGCCCCGGCTCCACCGATACCCCGATGGTCACTGAGGTTCCCCGTCAGCGTTTCCCGAACTACACCGCACCGAAGCTCATGATCCCCAGAATGGCAAAGCCCGAAGAGCAGGCCAACCTCGCTTGCTTCCTCGCATCCGACGAGGCTTCCTACATCACCGGCGAGACCATCTTCTCCGTCGGCGGCTGGGGCAAGAAGTGATATAAGCCTGCCCTTTCACATTATATAAGCAGAGGAATAACCAGTGTCGGATATGGAAAAGCTTGAACAGCGCATAAACGAACTCGAACGGCGTATACAGATACAGGAGGATATCCGAGCCATAGAAAGACTTCAGGCAAATTATTGGGACTGCCTCGACAAGAAGGACTGGGACGGACTGCGTGCCTGCTTCACCGATGATTTCGTGTTTATAAACAATACCACCGGAGGAAAATACGTTGGCGGTGACGGTATGCTTGCCACAATGAAGGGCAAGTTCACCGACAACGTGACTCCAGCCACCATGGTCATCACCACTGGGTCGAAATAACCGGTGAAGATACCGCCATCGCCCATTGGGCGCTTGAGGATGATCTGTACGACGCTGTCAACGGCGGAGAATTTGTCGGACGCGCACACTATGATAATAAGTATATCAAGGTCAGCGGGCGCTGGTATGCCACCGAAATGGCTCTCACCTATCTTCGCGGCGAGGGCAGCATCAAAAAAAGACTTGAGGACTGCGCGAACGCATATAAGGTTTTTCTTATGTGATCCACGCATCCGAAACAAAAATGGAGTGAATATAAAAATGAAACTTACCAAAGAAGAGTGGAAACAGTTCAGCGATCGCATATTCCTTACTCTCCGTCCTACCCAGCACCCTGTCGCGATGAAGTTCATCAAGACGCCGGAAGAGCTCGACGCGATCCCCGGCATTGAGTTCTGCCAGAATAAAGCCTCAACCTGCAAGCTGATCGGCATGGCCGCTCACTTTCAGGGCACTTTCGGTCTCACGCCCGATCACTTCTCCGGCTACTACTGCGCAATGAACAACGGCTGCATGGAAGTCAATCAGGAGTTTCTTGACGGCGCTATCCTCTACAAGCAGCCCACCCCGTGGCACGCACAAAGCAGGAGGCGATAAAGCACATCAAGTCCAACCTCGAAGTTCTGCCCGAGACGCCCTACGCCGGTATCGTCTGCTCCTCTCTGTGCAACTGCCCCATCGAAGAGCCCGACGTCATCTGCCTCCAGCTTCCCACTCAGGCCGCGTTCCATCTGTTGGCCTGCTATGTTGAGACCGACTGGCAGAAGCTCGAGTTTCCGTTCAGCGGTGAGTCCAACTGCGCAGACACTTGGATGCGCACCATGAAGGAAGGCAAGATTGGTCTGTCCTCGGCTGCCGCGGCGACCGTGCCACCGGTGCTCTCGCATATGGCGATGTCCGAGTCACCATGACTACCGAGCAGCTGCTGAAGGCTCTCGACGGCTGCGATGACGGTTGAGAAGAACAACATTCTCTATCCGTACAACCCGACCTGCTCTACAAGTCCGCATTCTGATCCCCGCTCAAGCCAGAACCGTATTACTGCCTCCGATTTTTTTTCGGGGCAGCTTTCATATGCTATGCTGCACAAAACATCATTCCGTCGTCTTTGGCGGTTTGCGCACTTGCTTTTGATGGTGCAGATGTTAATATAGTAAAGATCAACAAGCTCTTTTTATGCCGTTTAGAAAGTGAGGGATACGGTGGATAATTACGTTCATACTCTGGAGTCATGCACGCTCTACTTTGCCTTCTCCGCGATAAGCGGAAAGTGGAAAGCCATATATTCTCTGAATGCCCTTCACAGTACTCCCAACGGTGTTTTGCAGGTACGGTTGAGCTCAAGCGCCTTGTGCCGTATGACATCTCACACAAGATATTCACCCAGCAGCTTCAGGAGCTTGAATCCTACAACGTCATAAAACGCACTGAGTACGACGAGAAGCCCAAGCGTGTGGAATATTCGCTGACAGAGGAAGGCCGTCTGCTCATTCCTGTCATTCTGTATATGCGCGACTGGGGCGTTTTTGCAAACCACGAATGCCCGCCCGATGCCATAAAGCGCTCACATGGCGATCTCGGAGAGAGCGTCATCAAATACGGATATACCTCCGAAGCGCTCGGCAAAGCCGTCAATATAGAGTTCCAGTATGCCAAATCGGAAGACGGCTCAGAGCCGTCCGGACAAGCGTTAATAGCTGAGTAAGGACTGGTCTGCAAATGCAGACCAAGGTCCTTTACTCTGTAAGCTTTCAGCTTATTATCATATTAGGCAGCCATGTCACTATCTGCGGGAATATTACGCACAGGACAAAGACGACCACCTGTATTCCCATGAACGGCCAGACGCCGCGTATTGTCTCCGCCGTGGTTATATGATCCTTCGCGACACCCTGGAAGTAGAAGATGGACGCAGCCATGGGCGGTGAGAGGAACGCGGTCTGCATTATGACGGCCATCATCGTGAGGGAAGTATTCTTGCCTGGAAGCCGACCTGTGTGGCAATAGGAACGAATATGGGTCGTTATCATGCACACGGCTATCCAGTCCATCAGGAAGCCCAGCAGAAATACAACTCCCATCATCAACGCAAAGAGCCCCCACTTGCCGAGCGGCAGGTTGACGAACAGGCTTGTGACTGCGCTGCTGCATCCCAGACGCATGAACACCGTGACAAAGAGGTTGCCGAACGCCGACACGGCATAGACCATACTCGTCAGCTTTATTGACTCGACAAGCGTTTTTTCTGATGACCTCTTTGTTTATTGAGTGCGTGCACAATGCGATAAGGAAATGAGGCTGCAACGCCTAGTGCAGCGGCCTCCGTCGCTGGGCACCAGCCGAGCCATATTGCGCCCAGGACGGAGAAAATGACGATTGCGACCGGCAGGACGTTCACAATGATTCCCCATGCTATCTGTTTTTTGGAGTACCGGCTGAGGACTTCATCGGGCATAGGCGGGGCATAGTCCTTCTTCACGATGGATATGACCTTTACATACACGATGTATGCTGCGCCGAGCAGAACGCCGGGCGTCATTGCGCCGTAGAAGAGCTTACCGACAGAGACATTCGCAGCTGAGCCCATAAACACGAGCATGATGCTCGGCGGGATAAGAATGCCCAGCGTGCCGCCGGCGATTATAACGCCGGCCGTAAGCGAGATTTATTGTACTTTGCATCGAGCATTGGTTTGTGAAGAGCAGCCCCATGGACACAACGGACGCACCGACAATACCGGTGGTCGCAGCAAAGAGTATTGCTATGAGCGTCGCCGCGACTGCCATACCGCCGCGCTGTCGTCCGAGGGGCTACAGACAGGTTATCGAACAGTCTCCCGGCCACGCCGGACTGGTTGAGCAGCTGCCCCATCAGGGACAAACAGCGGCATGCCGCAAGGAGATTATAGTCCTTGCAGTATTTAAAGATGCTGAAATAAATGGTCTGGAACACGTTCGGTCCCCAGAACACAAGTCCGGATATAATAGCCGCACCGCCGAGCGCCGCAAAGAGGTAGTAGCCGGAGAAGATAAACACCAACAGCATTACACCCATTATGGCAGCGATTGTAAGACCGCTTGCTGTCATTTATCTCCATCCCCCTGCGCGCAGACGCTGGATAAGACCCACTATCTCAGCAATCCCCTGAAGCGTAAAAGTATAATAAAGACTGATCGTCATTACGATCTTGGTAGGCCAGATTGGCGCGTTCCATGAGCCTGTGCTGAGTGTTTCAAGCGTGACCGTGGACATGACAGCGTCCTTTGCGCACTCTATTGTCCCCCCTACTGTGAGCGGCAGGAACAGCACCGCATACAAAACGAGATCAAGTATACAGTGCGCCTTTTCCGGGACTTTGAGGAGAACGCGTCTATTCTGACCATCGCTCCGCTCTTCATCGCGTAAGCCAAAAGCCAAGCACAGCAGCGCATCCGCCGATGATGAAGCACATGCCGTAAGCCCATGTTGTGGGGCTGTTGAACACATTGCGCAAAATGATCTCTATCAGAAACACGACCACAAGCGGCACGAGCATATATGCAGCCGCAAGCCCGGAGACGTCCGAGGAGACTTTGTTGGCAAAGGCTATGAACTTATCTCCGAAGGACGCCCCTTTGTTGTTTTCAGGTTGTTTAGCCATTTCAAATTCCTCTCGCGAGCCGAGCGGCTTTATCAGTAGGATGCCGCTTCGCTCCAGTCACTACAGAACTTGATATATGCCTGCTGGGACTCATATATCTTTGCGAACAAAGCGGGTTGCTCTGGCACTTTTCAGCATAGTATTCGTCAGCGACCTGCTGAATCTTTGCGATGTCCTCGTCAGGCATTCTGTATATGGTCAGCTTTCCCTGCGCCTCAAGCTCCTTGAACTGCTCCCACGCCTGACCGTTTGCTACACGATCCTCAGCCCAGTTCTGCGCCATCATCGCAGTGCATGCAAGCTTTTATGATGTTCTGGGTCTGCTCGTCCATGCCCTCCCCATACCCGCGGTTTATGAGGAAGAGGTAGACCGCGCATGACTGATGCACGCCGGGAACGGTAAGGTAGCGACCTCCTGAAACCTGCCGCCCAATTTGCAGACGGGCTGGAATATTCAGCCGCGTCGATAGTGCCGCGGGAGAAAGCGCTTTCATAGCAGTCTCCGCCGTCCATGGTGACGACAGATGCGCCAAGGCGGGTTTCAATATTGGCCCAGTCAGAAACGCCGCGGATCTTGAGTCCTTTGATATCGTCAAGGCAGGTGATGGGTTTAGTTGAGTGGTAGAGTATTTCCGAGTCAACAACGCCGCACGGGAATGCAACGACATTGCTGTCTATCTCCGCCATGACTTCGTCGGTATTGCTGCTGCCCTACCGGCAACGTACCAGCCCATGTGCACTGTCAAATGTCATGCCAACGGGCAGGGTACTGAGAATACCAAGGCTGTCATCGGAGAGGTTGGTTGCCGCAGTCTGTGCACAGTCGAGAGTGCCGCTTAGATACCGCCTGAAGCATATCTGTCGTAGGTACTATGGAATTTGTTGCGAGGCACTCCATCGTCACACGGCCGCCGGAACAATTGACTATCGCATTGGAAAGATCGGAGGCATACTGAAAAGGTCCGCCGCCGGAACCCCATGCACACTGATATGGTTATATGTCTTGCCGCTTGCGATACTGCCGGTGCTGCCGGTCTCTCCGCATCCGTTGAGAAGCGCTGCCGCCATAACAAGTACCAGCGCAAAACGCGATTATCTTTTTGCCTTTTTCATGTCGTTTTTTCCTTTCAATTGTTTGTCCGGCCAGACTGTGTCTTATTTCTCGTCAGCCGTGTATATGTTAATTAGATATCACATTTGTCTGAATTATAAAACATGTGACTCCCTTTTTTAACAATAACGCACTTTTTGTTCGTGCTAACCATTTTGTGCACTATAACAAAAAAAAGTGCGTTGATAAAACTCAAAAAAACTTGTTAAAAATAAATATACGATTCGTTGTTTTAACATCGCGTCCGCAATATTTCCCCGATTGCAAGAAAACATGTATCTAGATGGAGGCATCACATGAAATAACCAAAGTATTTGAGCCCGGCAAGATTGGCAATCTTGAACTAAAGAATCGCCTTGTTGTCAGTGCCATGTCGTCTCATATGGGGTAACCCCCCTGACGGCACGCCTCAACGATGCTGTCAACGCATACCTCGTCGCCAAGGTCAAGGGCGGCTGGGGTCTCGTATTCACCGAGGATCTCGGTGTGACCAAGGACGCCGGCAGTGACCCTGTCGTCGGCTCCCTTTGGAGCGACGATCAGGTTCCCGGGCTGGTCTGAGACTGTGCGCCAGGTACATGCCGCCGGCGGACTTATGGGCGCGCAAATTTACCACGCCGGTCGTCAAAGAAGTCTGAAGGCATATGACACACACCCCGTTGCTCCTCTGCGCTCAAGGTAGGACCGAGCCCTCTACGTTCCCGCGCTTTGACTGTTGAGGAGATAATATGGCGATCTTGTCAGGGCATTTCGGCGAGGCCGCCGCAAGAGCAAAGAGATGCGGCTTTGACTGTGTTGAGATTCATGGCGCACACGGCTATCTCATAAATCAGTTTATGTCCACGTTTTCCAATAAGCGCACGGACGAGTACGGCGGTACGCTTTCAAACCGTATGCGTTTGCACTTGAAGTCGTCGCCGCTGTCCGTGAGGCTGTAGGCCCCTGACTTTCCTATTCTCTTCCGCTTCAATACTTGCGACTATGTTGAGGGCGGCATTGAACTTCCTGAGGCAATAGTCATGGCAAAAATGCTTGAAGAGGCAGGCATTGACGCTCTGCATTGCACGGTGCTGCAGCCTCTGCTTCCCATGGTGCCAGACCGCAATTTCAAGTTCCCGTGATGCACTACGCTTGGAGAACGCCGCCGCTGTCGGGGTGCCGTCACCTCGTGCCGCCGCCAACGATTCCTCCAGGCGTCCGAGGCCATGCGCATAAGCTGATCATCGCGTCATGGCATCGTAAGCCTCGCCGACCCTGATCTGCCCAACAGCAAAGGAGAGATAATTCATCATTTGCAGATCAGAAGCCGTACCAGAACTGTCGGCAACGCGGTCAACTGCATCGCCAACCCCCACACCTGCCGAGAACTGGTTTATGATCTGTCTATGAAGTTGAAAGAGAGTGTTTGTCGCGGGTAGCCGGTGTTTCCGGTCTTGCCGCGGCGTACGGTGCAAAGGCAGAACGCGTGGGCAATATCGGAAGCCAGCGATGATCGGCGGTCAGTGCTTGCTATGACACTTCGGGAAAGTTCGAATATGTATCTCTTTCGTGCTTAACTTCCAATCAACTGAAGAAGTACGGTGCAGACATGCCATCACTTCGCCTTCGCCTGTGAAATCGTTGATACGAGAAGCCCGATGCTGTCATCCTCGCCACCGGCAGCAACCCATGTTCCTGCCAATCCCTGATGTCTGAACAACCGTGAATATGTCAAGACCGCCATTGAAGTTCTCCGTGGCCGCACGCTCTACGGTAAGAAAGTGGTCGTCGCAGGCGGCGGCATGACCGGTGCCGAAACTGCAGTGTTTCTTGCGGTTCAGGGCTGCGATGTACCATAATAGAAATGGCAGCCTGACATAATCACACTGACGCTGTGGCCCAGCCCAGAGCCAAACTTCTTTGAGCAATCCGTAAATATAAACATCAAAGATTGGCATACCCATACCAAAACTCACAAAGTCGGTGAGAAGGCACCATCTACGCTGAGAGGAGTATGGCGAGCCTGTAGAGTTCAAGCATATCGATATGCTCGTCAATGCCATGGGCGTCCGCAGCAATAATCCGCTCGAAGCAGAGCTTAAGGACTGTGGCTGCAAAGTTGTAGTTGTAGGCGACGCAAGCAGCACCAAGAACGGCTACAAGAATATCCGTGAAGGCTTCAACGCCGGTAACGCTGTCTGATACAATACAATAATATTATAAATATAGTAAAAAATCCTGGAATCAAAAAGATTTCAGGATTTTTTACCATCAAAAGAGCAAAGTTGTCAAATCAAGCCGGAACAGTTAATCCAGTATTCTCTTCACTTGTTCACGCACTATCGTCGACAAAAGCCTCGAGCCGTGCCTCTTCTGCCTTTATCTTCGGATGCTGCTCAAAGCTGAAACCGCGCAGCGCCTCAACATCCTGACGTATATCATCTGTCAGCATTCCTCTTGCCGTTGAAATGAAGTCAGCACCAAAACGCGGGGCGCAAGTGCCGATACACCAGTCTGTATTTTTCAGTTGGCCAGCGTCCATATCAAACAGCAGGCTGCGATTGTTGTCAAACACCGGTGCCATCTGCGTGACTGACATTGTGTCATTATCTATGAGCGCTCCGAAATTGCCGAGGTGCCTGTCAGTGTTGAGTATCAGCGCATCAAGTACACACATTCTGCGGAAGTTGTCCCCGGAGCCTATTGATGTAAAATAATTGAGCATGGCGGACACAGAGCGCTCGCCCTTCGGCAGCAGATCGTGTGCTTTAGCAAGTCCGGCTTTCTCACTCGTGAACAGTGCACACTTGCTTATCAGCTTATCGTGATAATAAGCAAGGTCATAAGTCACATAGTCCATGTGCAGCTTCTCTGCGAGCTGGCACGAGAGATACTCCGACAGCGGCTCTATCTCAAACGTCGCACTTCCGCTTTTGTAAAGCATGATTCGCCCGTTTTCCCGTACCCAGCATTTCGCAAAATATCCATCTGTCCCAAACTCGGGAGATGTTGTAGAAAGGCTTGTGCTCCCAATGCGTCCGTCAAAAGCTGCCGCTGCAATGAGCTCGTCGAATTCGTTGCGATACAGCGAAACATCATCCCATCTAAGTGGAGAATTCTCCGGCTTCACCCAGAACGTATCATTGAGTGAAAGCGCGTGGGTGACATTCAAAAAGCCCTCAAGGTCGTTGCAGTTATATCTCTCAAGAAGCTCCGTAATATGCTTTGCGGTGCTTCCGGGGCCTGTTGTCTGCCCGTCAGGTAGTCTGTGAGATTATGATATCCCCATGGGCGCAGCTCGGTATACCACTCATGCTCACTGCACTCGACCTCGTCAAACTCATTGCGTCTGCTTGAGAACGAAAGCCATGCAAAATCTTTGTTCATGAGAATATAGTTCACAGGCACACCTCCTTTGGCAGTCTATCGACTCTGTATTTTACCATGCTTCTTGTAAAGTTACAAATGCAAAAATAGTAATAGCTTTCCGTACCCGTTTGCAGTATGTTGTGTCTGCAAACCAGACCTCCTACTACTCTGCCGAGGTCAACAGAAAGGAATTGACGGATATGGCAAGCATAAGAAAACGCGGGAACAGCTACTTGATCATGGTCTCAATGGGCTATGACTGTGCCGGGAACAGGCTCAAATCCATGCAGCAGACGGTGCATCCGCCTGCCGGCATGACGCCGAAGCAGACAGAGAAATGGCTCAACGAACAGGCTGTGCTCTTTGAGCTCAGCTGCAAATGACGCAGCAGACGGCATCCAACATGACTCTCGCTGAATACTCAAAGTACTGGTTCGAGAACATCGCGCCAAACAAGCTCGCAAGCTCCACGGTGGCTCGTGAGAAAAGCGACATCGACAGGTTTCTTCCGCACATAGGTCACTACAAACTCACGGAGCTGCGGCCGGAACACTTCCGAAAGCTCTACGTCGCTCTGCGCAAAGAAAAGAATATGATAAACGGCAAACCGCTCTCCGAGCTGACCGTTGAGGGAGTCCACGCATGTCTGTGCGGGATACTCAGCGATGCAGTGGAGAGCGGTTTGTTGGATAACCCGCGCTTGGCGCACCTACAAGTATTCTAATATCGATAAAAAGCAGCAGGTCGTTGCCGACGAAGAGATAATGCAAAAGCTGATCTGCGCGCTGGAGAAAGAAAGCATCAAGTACGAGACTTACTTCAAGCTCATCATCGCAACAGGGATACGGCGCGGCGAGTGCTGCGGCATTAAATGGAGCGACATTGACTACGCCGGGCGCAGCATACATATCTGCCGAAACGTGGTCAAGGTCAGCGGCGAGGATCTCTGCATCAAAGAGCCGAAAACAAAGGCAGGCAACCGATATGTGTACTTCTCTCCGGAGATGGGAACGCTGCTGAAAGAGTACCGCCGCTACTGCGAGAGCGAGGCTCTGCACTATGAGGGACGGACTATAACCGACAACGACTTCCTGTTCAGAAAGCATGAGCTGGACGAGCCAATGACACCGACGACATTCACATGGCGTTTCAAACTGATCCTCAAGAAAAATGATCTGCCGTATAACCTGAATGTACATTCGCTCCGTCATACAAACGCCAGCTTGCTGATTGCAAACGGTACATACGTTGCGACGGTCTCAAGCCTCCTCGGTCACGCGCAGGTCTCGACAACGCTGGACATCTACACCCACGCATTCGACAAAAATAAAAAAGCCGCCAGCGACAAGCTGCATAATGCGCTGGAGATATAAAGGTACCGCCACGGCTCACCTGAGCCGTGGCGGTGTGGGCAGTGTCAGCCAATTTTGAAGACAGATGAGAGCATTTCAGAATACTTTAGGTGACCAAGCTTTGCCGTTATCCCATTACAGGGAGCCTTTCGCGCTAAGCGCATCCAATTTTCTGTTGCGCAATGTAAGCGTGAAATCAGCGGCTACCATCGCCAGGTCCAGAATATACACGCACAAAACAAAATTAACATTGTGCGTTATAAGCTTTCCCGCAATTCCGCAGAGATACCCGACCATTATCAGTAGCTCAAAGCCGATGCTTTTCCCGCCGGCTGTGCGGGAACGGTATGACTTGACGATATTGAACGGCCATGAAGCTCCAAAGCACAGAAAGCATCCCTACCTCAAACACTGAGCCCATAAAACTCTCCTCCAAAAGTCAGTCAAAGCTTTGCGCTTCCGGCAAAAAGCTCCGCTCAGTCATACAGGCCGCGATGCTGCTTTCCCATGAAGTCTGTGGCGGTCTTGTTTTTTTAACAGCAAGCGAAAGCGCAGTCTCCGGCACTATGTGGCAGAGCCTATTGATTGCGCCGACAGTAAGCATATTTACACAGTTGCTTTTACCGCAAGTTTTTCTCCGCGGCCGAAAAAATCGGCAGGCTGATAACCCTGGCAGCCCCAGTAACCGAAAGCGACGAATCCGTCAGGATCGTACATTTGCTGCCAGCAACGGCGGAATAAATATCGCAGGCCTCCTGCGTGAGCAGCACTAGGATATCCGGATGCTCGATTTTCGGAAACAATATCGCGCCGCTGCTGATGATCGTCTCTGAGCTGCAAAGGCTTCCTCTGGCCTCCGGTCCGTAGGCCTGCGTCTGCGTGGCGTTGAGCCCGCAGTTTGCCGCGGCCTCGGCGAGGACTATCGCGGCGGTTATGATACCTTGGCCGCCGGATCCGACAAATTTGATTTCATGTCTCATTGCCGCCCTCCGCTAAGCTGTGAAGCAATTTTTCGTATATTTGTGTATATTCGGGGTACTCGTTTTCAAATGCGGCTCCGATGGAATAGCCGTCAAATTGTTCCCCGCACTTCACTGGCTTCAGATTATCGCGCTGCCAACGGAGCATATCGACTGGGCTGACGTTCCCGTTTTTACGTCCGTAGTAGGTCGGGCATATGCTGGCGCAGTCAATGACTGAGAACCCCTGATGCTTTATCCCACTCGCAATAAGAGATACCGTCAGCTCGGTGTGATAGCAGTCCCCGCGCGCGGCAAAGCCAGCACCGGCTGCTTTAGCCAGACTGACTATATCAAAGCTGCGCTCAAGATTGCCATAGGGCGCGGTGGCCGCGTGATCCCCCAGTCGGCGTTGTCGGTGAATACCCCGCCCGTCATGCCGTATATCTCGTTATTGAACACCACGACCGTGAGCCCGATGTTTCGGCGGCAGGCATGGATGAAGTGATTGCCACCTATCGCGGCAAGGTCGCCGTCTCCGGTTATCACGATAACTTCCAGCGTAGGATCAGCGAGCTTCACACCGGTCGCAAACGGGATCGCGCGGCCGTGAGTGGTGTGCACCGTGCTGAAGTTCATATATCCGGCGGCTCTTGACGAGCAGCCTATGCCCGAAACGATACATACCCTGTCCCTGTTCAGGCCGAGCAGGAATGTCGCACGATAACATCGTGCATAAGGATCCCATTGCCGCAGCCTGGACACCAGATATGCGGCATGTTTTCTTTTCTGAGATACTGCTCCGTATCCTTATCCGCCATGACTGATCTCCTCTTTTATGCGCGCAGTGATCTCTTTCGGATATAACGGCTGCCCGTTATATTTGCATATGCGCCCAACTTCCCGGCCTGACGTGTATTTTTTTTCAAGTTCCTGTGCCATCTGCCCCATGTTAAGCTCCGCGGCATACAGTCTGTTAGCTTGCCTGGCAGCACGCTTAAATGCTTCCGCCGGGAACGGCCATACTGTGACCGGGCGAAACATCCCCGCACGTATTCCTTCTGCGCGCAGCATATCCACCGCAGCACGCACGGCCAATGCCGCGCCCCCGAAGCAGGCAATGAGAACATCGGCGTCCCCGGTCAAATATTCTTCACTGCGGCATGTATCGTCCAGATTCTTTTCTATTTTATCATTCAGCCGGGTCAGCAGCCTTTCGCATTCGGCGTTGCTGTTTGTCGGGAAGCCGCTTTCGTCGTGAATAAGTCCCGTAATGTTGTACCGCTGTCCATAGCCTATCGGCGGCATGTGCGGGACATACTCTCCCGGCCCGTGCAATACGGAGCTGTTTTGTAAAATTCGCAGTTCAGCCGCGGCGGCTACAGTTCCGGCAAAGCGACGCCCGCGCGCAGATGCCCGATCATCTCGTCCATCAGGAAAATGACAGGGAGTCCTGTAGCTCTCGGCAAGCGTGAACGCTTCCATTATGAGCGTGTAAGTCTCCTCAACGGAGGATGGGGAGAGCGTTATGATCGGGTGATCCCCGTGCGTGCCCCAGCGGCACTGCATAAGGTCGCCCCTGAGAGGGGTGAAGTGGGCATACCGGTCGATGGTCCCTGCCGCTGCACGTTCACGATCACGCACGGGAGTTCCGCAATTACGGCATAGCCGATGCTCTCCTGCATCAGGGAAAAGCCGGGACCGCTCGTGGCGGTCATAGCCCGTCTGCCGGCTGCCGCTGCCACCAGAACGCACATAAGACTGCCTATCTCATCTTCCATTTGGATAAAAGTTCCGCCCGACTTCGGCAGCAAAAGCGCCGAAAGCTCGGCGATCTCCGTTGAGGGCGTGATCGGATAGCCTGCGTAGAAGCTCATCCCCGCTGCCATCGCGCCGAGGACGCAGGCTTCATTTCCTTTGTATCAGGTGTGTATTTTTCCATCATTCGCTCAATATTGCAGTGACCGTCACAGCCATATCCGGACAAAGATGCTCACAGCGGCGGCAGGCAATGCAGCCATCCGCGGCAACCGGTTTTTTGCTGTCCATCCTTATCGCCCTGACCGGGCAAAAGGCGGCGCATATGCCGCAGCCCTTGCACCATGCCGGGTCAAAACTTACTTTACCTTTTGTGTCAGCATTCATCTAAGTATACCATCCGCATACTCTTATAGCTGCGGCTGTCTCAATTTGCATTTTGGGGGGCTGCCTCTTAATGAGACAGCCCCTTCGTTGGATGCCCGGACGCGGAGGATCACTTGAATTTGGGAGTGCGTTTATGGAGGAAAGCATCAACGCCTTCCGCACAGTCCGGGGTTTGAAAACGTCCTTGCTGAACTCGAGGTTCTTATAGAAGCATTCGGCTGAACCGGAATTACCGATCTCGCGGACGCCCTTCTTTATCAGCTTTATTGCCTCAAACGGCTTCGACCGATTTTTCGGCCATATCGAGCGCCGCTTCAACAACATGTCCGCGCGGGGGCAAGCCTGTTGACGAGGCCGAGCCGCAGGCATTCGTCGCTTCTATGAACTCGCCGAGGAACATCATTTCCATAGCCTTTGCCGCGCCGACGATCCTGGGCAGGCGGAACAGACCGCCGCTGCCGGGAAATACGCCAAGAGTTTATTTCGGGCTGGGCGATTTTGCTTATATCAGACATTATGCGCAGATCGCAGGCCATCTCATACCGCCGCCGCAGACAGTACCTTCCATTGCGGCAATAACGGGTTTTCAAGAAGAACTCTATGCAGTTGAAGGTCTCGTTTTCCTTCTGGAGCTTTTTACCGATGACATCATCCCATGGAATTTGACGCTGGCTTGGAAAGCCTGTGAGGAATGATAACACGAATCTCAAAGTCACCTGCTCATAGCGAAAGCGTTCCCGCGCAGTTTCGGAAGCGCTCAGGTCGTAAGCGTTACTCAGATTCATGAGTGGCTGTTGAGAGTTAAGTGAGCGCTAAGCATTTTTCGCTTTTCAACCAGAATAAAGTTTGTTTTTGTATTCCGCCAATTTCGTCTCCCGTTATATGATGCTTTCACCATAACTGTCGGCATTTGCCGCAACTGGAAGCAATACTG
>VOFK01002886.1_pt1 | contig 36038 bp, 58 predicted proteins | sample 5384121 | NCBI WGS metagenome assembly VOFK01 (sample SAMN12384730, study PRJNA508395) | human gut metagenome | isolation source: healthy gut J | host: Homo sapiens | reverse complement strand
GCTGCACACAAAAATACTCCCTTGATGCTGCTGCGCGCGCGGCGAGGTGAAGAGTTTTTCTGGTTCGTGAAGCAGCACGCCGGTGTATAAAAGACCGTACAGAAAAAGCAGCAGCCCACTGTGGGCTGCTGCTTGCGGTAAAAAGGCGGGCGGTCAGCCCATGACGACCTTGACCTCTACGGTCGAGCCGGCGGGAACAGGGGCAGAGGATGTTGCCGCTTACGGGCTTGCCGTCCACGGTCATGGTTTTTGACTCCCTTTTTCCAGATGGTCAGGGGTTCTCCACAACGATTTCCTAGGGTTGCCCCGCGCCAGACACGGCGCAGGGTGAAGCCGTCCATCGTGTGGGGGATGCAGGGGTCGATCTTCAACCCGGCCAGTGTGGGCTGGATGCCCAAGATATACTGGCTCACATCCAAAAGGTCCATGCGGCCGTGCCGGTCAGCCAGCTGTTTTCGCCTCGCCGAAGGTCGCGGCATCACAGCCTGCCACCATCTGGCTGTAGACATACGGCTCGGTGCGGTGGATCTCACTGATGTCCTCAATGTATGCCGGGCAGGTCTTTTTGTAGATTTCAAACGCGCGGTCACCGTGGCCGACTACAGTCTCGGCACAGCTGACCCATGGGTTGTTGTGACAGAAGATGCCTGCGTTCTCCTTTATCCCGGAGGATAGCTGGAAATTTCGCCCAGTTCGAGATGGTACTTCGTGTAGGCGGGCTGCAGCAGCACAATGCCGTACTTTGTGTCAGCTTGTCTTTCACGCTCTGCAGGGCGGTTACGGCTTCCTGCCGGTGTTTACGCCGATGCCTGCCATGACGCACATACCCTGCGGCTCGATGAAGATCTTGCCTTCCTCGCATTCCTCACCGCCGATCACATGGCCAAAGGCATCGTAGGCGCGGCGGAACCATGCTGCCGTCCCAACCGGCCGTCAGTACGGCCTGTTCCATCTCTGCAACCTCGGCGCGCACGGCGGCAGCTTCGTCGGTGTGGCCGGTGCTGTCGAACAGTTCGGCGTACTGGTTGCCGTACCCGACATACATACCGGCGATGAACACGCTCTCGGCCACCGGACCCTCGCTGGGCCGGTGGTCTGGAGCGCCCCGGGTGCTCGGAGAAGCAGTTCAGATTCAGGCAGTCGTTCCAGTCTGCACGGCCGATCAGCGGCAGCCCGTGCGGGCCCTTGTGGGTGCGCGGTAAAGTTGAAGCTGCGGCGCAGGTGCTCCATCAGCGGCTGTGCCTTGCTGGTCATTATCGAAAGGCACCGGTTCGTCCAGAATCGACCGGTCGCCGGTCTCGCCCAGATAGGCGTACGGCAGCAATGAGCCACAGCGGGTCATCGTTGAAGCCGGTGCCCACGTCCCGGTTGCCCTTTTTGGTCAGGGGCTGGTACTGGTGGTAGGCGCTGCCATCCTCGAACTGGGTGGCGGCGATATCCAAGAATGCGCTCCCGGGCACGGGACGGGATGATGTGCACAAAGCCCGAGCAGATCCTGCGTGGAATCGCGGAAGCCCATGCCGCGGCCGATGCCGGATTCAAAATAGCTGGCCGAGCGCGACATGTTGAAGGTGACCATGCACTGATACTGGTTCCAGGTATTGACCATGCGGTCGAGCTTTCATCGCTGCTCTTGACCCGGAGGTCAGGTGGACAACGAGAGTTGTTCCAGTGGTCGTGCCAGCCTGGCAGGCCGCATCGACCTGTGCGTCGGTGGCATAGCGGGCCATCCATCGCCTGGGCGCGGGTCTTTTGATGACGCCGGGCGCGGCACTTCTCATCCTCCGGGTTTCTATATAGCCCAAAACAAAAATCAGGCTGCGGCTTTCGCCAGGCTGCAGGGTGACATTGACTTGATGCACGCCAACGGGTGCCCAGCCGTGGGCAACAGAGTTGGTGCAATGGCCGTTTTCCACGACCTCGGGATTCGCATTGCTGCGCCATGCGCCTAAAAAGGCGTCCCGGCTCGTGTCAAAGCCGTCAATGGGCGTGTTGACGGTGAACAATGCGTAATGATGCGGCGCTCGCGGTACTTCTGGTAGATGGTGCTGCCCTCGACCTCGACTTCGCCGGTGGAGAAATTGCGCTGGAAGTTGGTGGAATCGTCCACAGCATTCCAGAGGCAGAACTCCAGATAGCTGAATACAGTCCACGATTTCGGTGCATCACTCGTTGGTCAGCACCAGACGGTCGATCTCACAGGCATCGCCCCGGGGCAAAGAAAACAGCCCAGCTGTGCCGTCGCAACTGTTCGTTTTTGCCGGTAATGATGATCGTAGCCCAGGCCGTGGCGGCACCATAGCTGTCCAGCTCGGTCTTGGCAGGCTGCCAGCCGGGTTCCAGACGGTATCGCCGTCCCTTAATATAGTAATACCGGCCGTTAGAGTCCGCAGGTACGTTATTGTAGCGGTAGCGGGTGATACGCCGCAGCTTGGCATCTCTGTAAAAAGCTGTACCCGCCCGCCGTGTTGGAAACAAGGCTGAAGAAATGCCTCGCTGCCCAGATAGTTGATCCACGGCAGCGGGGTGCGCGGCGTGGTGATGACATATTCGCGCGTGCGCGCTATCGGAAAAATGACCGAACTCATAGAGACCCTCTCCTCCTTATGGAAAGCAGATAAAATCGTGAGTTCAAGTCGAAAACGATTTTATTACCCTTAAATACCGCGTTTTTTTTGCAAAGGGCCTGAATTTAACGATGATTTGGCAGGTTTCTTTTCAGTGGCCGAAAATTGTAACGAAAAAGCGGATGCCACCTATTATTTATAAGGATACCTGGCTGTGACACCCCAAAAGCGGATGGCAGTCAGGCTTGCAGGCCATTACTGGGTCGGAAAAGGCTGAAGAAGGCGCAAATTATGTCCGCAACCAGCGAAACTCAAACGAAATAGATGCAAACAGGTGTTTTTCGCTTTTTGCAAATCGCCAAATCGAATCGAAATGCACAAAAAATTCTAAAAAAGGCATTGATTTTATGGTTGACATGTTGTATAGTGAAGATGCGAAAACGATTAAGGAAGATGCAAGGAGGCGATATCATGTCATCCATCAAAGACATCTCTGCAAAAGGCATGCGGTGTCTCGGTGGCAACCGTGAGCAAGGCGCTGAACGGTCACAACGATATCCGCCGTCAGGCTACCAAAGAAAAAGTGCGAGAGGCTGCAAGGCAGATCGGCTACATGCCAAACTCCAGCGCGGGCCTTTAAAACGAACCGTACCTATAATCTGGGTGTCCTTTTTCGTGGATGAGGCGCAAAAGCGGTCCTGACGCATGAGTTCTTCGCGGCTGTCTGGACAGCTTCAAACGCCACGCCGAGGGCAGAGGCTACGATATCACCTTCATCAACCACAACATTGGCCGGCCAGAGCATGACCATTTAGAGCACTGCCGCTACCGCGGCGTGGACGGCGGTGATCGCCTGCCTGCATCTTCGATGACCCGGAGGTCATGGAGCTGGTCAACAGCAACCTGCCGATGGTCACAGTCGACCATGTGTTCAACAAAACCGGATGGCGATCCTTTCCGATAACACCGATGGTGTCCACAAGGCGTAGTGGATGTGCTTGCCGCACTGGGGCACCGAGCGGATCGCGTTTTATCCACGGCGAGAATCACCGCGCGTGACAAAAGCGTCTGGTCGGTTTCTACCGCGCCTGCGCCCAGCTGGGGCACGGTGCCGGATACCTTATGTGCGCCGAGCACCTGTACCACGATGGACCGCTGCGCCGTTTGACAAAAATTCGCTGCTGGCACTGCCGCAGCGCCCACCTGCATCATCTTTCCCGGACGATTTCTCCGCCATGGGCGGCATACAACGCCCCGTGAGGAAAAAGCGGGCTGAGCATCCCGGAGGATGTCTCAGGTGATGGGCTACGATGGCATCCTACCTCTCGCGGTCAAACCTCAGCTGGTGACCACCACCAGCACACCACCGCCCTGCTGGGCCGGATGGCAGCGGATAAGCTGATCGAGCTGATCGAGCATCCCGTGCACGGCATTGCCGGAACAGATCCGGTGACCGGCAAACTGCTGACGGCGGCTCCGTCGATGCATCCCCTAACGATAAGTTCAAACCCGCGAGGATCCCAGGTCACGGAAGCTTTTTCAGAATGAGTTCTTTTTGGAAAACCATGAAGGAGGACATTATGAAAAAGGCAATGAGTTTCCTGCCGCCACTGCAATGGCGTGACCATTGCTGGCAGGCTTGGCGCCTGCGGCGGCTCTTCTTCCAGCCCACCGCTGATTCCCTCTACCGAAGCCCCGCAGCACGGCCGCGCCTGCTTCCGCTGCTCCCGCAGCAGAGGGCAAGGTGCTGAACATCTGGTGCTGGAATGATGAGTTCCAGAGCCGCTTCAACGACTACTATCCCGAGGTCAAGGAGATCGCAGCCGACAAGTCCACCACCACCCTGAAGGACGGCACCACCGTGAAGTGGACCATCAACCCGAACGAGAACAACAACTATCAGAACAAACTGGACGAAGCTCTGCTGAGTCAGGATTCCGCTGCCGATGACGACAAGATCGACATCTTCCTGATCGAGGCTGACTATGCTCTGAAGTATGTGGATTCCGACTACGTTCTGGATGTCAAGGCAGACATCGGCCTGACCGATTCCGATCTGGCTGGCCAGTACCAGTACACCAAGGACATCGTTTGTGTGGACGGCAGCCAGCGCGGCACCACTTGGCAGGCAACTCCCGGTCTGTTCGCATACCGCCGCAGCATTGCCAAGGAGGTGCTTGGCACCGATGATCCCGCCGAAGTGCAGACCTACCTGTCCGACTGGGATAAGTTCAATGATGTAGCTGCCAAGGCTGCCGCCAAGGGCTACAAGATGCTGTCCGGCTTCGATGATGCATACCGCACCTTCTCCAACAACGTGGACGCTCCCTGGGTGGACGGCACGACCGTCAAGGTAGACCCCAACATTATGAAGTGGGTCGATCAGACCAAGGAGTACACCGATAAGGGCTATAACAACAAGACCAGCCTGTGGACTCCAGTGGGCATCCGATCAGGGCCCCACCGGTAAGGTCTTCGGCTTCTTCTACTCCCACTTGGGGCATCAACTTCACCCTGCTGGGCAACTCTCTGGCCACGCCTGAGTCTGAGGGAGGCAAGCAGGAAGTCGGCAACGGTATCTTCGGTGATTACGCAGTCTGTCAGGGTCCTCAGCCGTATTACTGGGGCGGCACCTGGATCTGCGCGCAGCAACCGGTACCGACAACATCCCCACGATCAAGGATGTTATGTACTCTCTGACCTGCGATGCCGACATTATGACCAAGATCACCGAGGATACGCAGGACTACACCAACTGCAAGAGCGCTATGGATTCCATCGCAGCTGACCCGAACTTCGGCTCCGCATTCCTCGGCGGCCAGAACCACATTGCCCTCTTTTGCAGAGGTTGCACCTACCATTGATATGTCCAACGCCGGTCCGTATGATCAGGGCTGCAACGAGACCTTCCAGAGCTGCTTCAAGGATTACTTTTGACGGCACGGTCGATCTTGAGACCGCGAAGAAGAACTTTGAGGATCAGATCAAGGTCAAGTATCCTGAGCTGAGCAGCGTTGAATGGCCCGCATAAATACCTGTGTGACCGTTGACAAAACGAACTGAACCGCAAACGCCATGCCAGGGGCGGGGAGAGACGCCCGCCCCTGGTTTTGTTTTTTATCAGATTTTGAAAGGCTCTGCCCCCAGCAGGGCAATGCCCACACAGCTAAGGGGGGCGAGACCTATGAAAACAAAGAGAAAGGGGCATGAGCTACGCCAAATGGGGCTATATTTTCTGGCGCCGTTCTTTATTACCTTTTTTCATCTTTCCAGTTTTGGCCGCTGGCAACGACCATCTACTATTCCTTCTTTGAGTATTTCCGCAGCGGCTTAAAGATCATCGGTCCCAATTTTGTGGGGCTGAAAAACTATGCCGCCATGATCAAAGAGGTGCCGAAGTATTTCAGCAATACCATGGTCATGTGGCTGATGGGCTTTATCCCGCAGATTATTGTATCACTGGTGCTGGCAGCGTGGTTTACCGATCTGCGGGTTGAAGCTGCGGTTTCAGGGCTTCTTCAAGACCGTCATTTATATGCCCAACCTTATCATGGCATCGGCGTTCGCCATGCTGTTCTTTTACCCTGTTTTCAAACGCGGAGACAGGGCCGATCAACTCGATCCTGCTCAAGCTCGGCATTGTGGCCGAGCCGGTGCGCTGGCTTTCCAATGTCTGGACAGCGCGCGGTCTGGTTGGGCTGATGAACTTCCTGATGTGGTTCGGCAATACGACCATCATTCTGATGGCTGCCATCATGGGTGTGGACCCCGGCCTGTATGAGGCCGCCCAGCTGGACGGTGCATCCTCGACCACAATGTTCTGGCGCATCACGATCCCGCTGATCCGCCCGCTGCTCGTCTACACGCTGATCACCAGCCTCATCGGCGGCCTGCAGATGTTTGATGTGCCGCAGGTTTTGACCAACGGCAAGGGCGACCCGAACGGCTCGACCAACACCATTATCATGTACCTGAACCAGCACCTGTACAGCAAAAACTACGGCACAGCCGGCGCTATCTCGGTGCTGATGTTCCTGCTCTGCGCGGTGCTTTGCGTCATCATCTACTTTACCCTCACGCAGGAGGATGACGGCCTGACCCGTGAGCAGCGCAAGGCTGAAAAGCCCGCATCAAGGCAGCCAAAGCGGCCGCTAAAGCATCACTAAGGAAGGAGCGTGAACGGTATGCCGAACGAAACCAAAACTGCAGCCACCACTACCGCAAAGGCAAGCAAAATTCACGACCCTATGCTGACACTGCAGCGTGCAGTGGCCTATATCGTGCTGTTTGTCCTCTGCTTTATCTGCCTGTTCTTCTTCTATGTGCTGATCGTCAACGCCACGCACAACAACTTTACCATCCAGCAGGGGTTTGACCCGCTGCCCCGCGGCAGCTTTGGCGTTAACTTCTTCAACACCACCCATGATGCCAATGTGCCGATCCCTGACCGGTCTGCGCAACAGCCTGATCGTGTCGGCTGCCTGTGCGGCGCTGTCGGTCTATTTCAGCGCACTGACGGCCTACGCTATCTATGCGTATGACTTCAAGCTGCGCAAGCTGGCCTTTACCGTCATTCTGCTCATCATGACGATGCCCACACAGGTTTCGGCGCTCGGCTTTTTGAACCTGATGGACTCGATGAAGCTGACCAATATCCTCTGGCCGCTGATTTTTTTGCCGAGTATTGCCGCGCCGACGGTGTTCTTCTTCATGAAGCAGTACATGGATTCGAGCCTGCCGCGCGACATTATTGATGCGGCGCGCATTGACGGCTCGGGGGAGTTCCACCTTCAACACGGTCATTCTGCCGATCCTGAAGCCCGCCATGGCAGTACAGGCAATATTCAGCTTTTGTGGGCGCATGGAACAACTACTTTATCCCGGCGCTGATCATCAACGATGCCAAGTGGAAAACGGTGCCCATACTGGTTGCACAGCTGCGCAGCGCGGACTTTTGAAGTTCGATATGGGCAAGGTGTATATGATGATTACCATTGCGATTCTGCCCGTTATGATCGTCTATCTGCTGCTCTCAAGTACATTGTCCGGGGCGTTGCATTGGGCAGTGTGAAAGGGTAAAAAATAACACTTACGGTGCAGTGCGCTTGCGCTGCACCTCTTTGGTGTTTATGCGAAAAAAGAAAACGACAGAAAGAGCGGAGGAATACACGATGTCATTTCCGGAAAATTTCGTCTGGGGCGCGGCAACCGCAGCCTATCAGGTCGAGGGCGCAGTGCAGGAGGATGGCAGGGGGACTGTCCATCTGGGATACCTTCAGCCATACGCCGGGCAAAACAAGGATCGGTGATACAGGGGACATCGCCTGCGACAGCTACCACCGCTGGGCAGAGGATATTGCACTGCTGAAAGAGATGCACCTGAAGGCGTACCGGTTCTCGATTGCCTGGCCGCGCATCTTCCCGCAGGGCACGGGACCAGTCAATCCGGCAGGTCTTGCCTGGTATGACCGGCTGGTCGATGCGCTGCTTGCTGCGGCAGGGATCGAGCCTTATGTCACGCTCTACCACTGGGATCTGCCGCAAGCCCTGCAGGACAAGGGCGGCTGGCTGAATGATGATACGGCAAAAGCCTTCGCCGGGTATGCCGCCGCGGTGGCCGCGCACTTTAAGGGGGCGGGTGCGGTACTATTTTACCCTCAATGAGCCGCAGTGCAGCGTGGGGCTGGGCTACAACAGCGGTGTACACGCACCCGGTTTCCGTCTGGATGACGGCTCGGTGTTTACAGCGTGGCACAACACGATCTACGCCCACTGCCTTTGCGGCCGATGCGATCCGCAGGGCTGACCCCGATGCCCGGGTCGGCATGGCCCCGACCGGGCGCATCTGCACCCCGGCAACAGACGACCCCGCCGATATTGCGGCGGCCCGCGAGGCAACCTTTGCGCTGGCGGACGGCGACTGGACCTTCACCTATACCCCGGCACTTGATCCGCTGTGCGGGCGCGGCTGGCCTGTGATCGCGGGCGGTCAGGCCCAGCGTGTGGTGGACGCCATCCCGCAGGAGCAGCTGGACGCTCTGCCGCTGGGCAGGCTGGATTTCATCGGGATGAACATCTAAACTCCGTCATGGTGCGTGCCGGCGAGAACGGCAAACCGGAATTCTGCCCCGAGCCGCAGGGCACCCGCGCACAGCCATCGGCTGGCCCGTCACCCCCGGTCGATGGAGTGGGGGACACGCTTTGTCTTGGAGGCCTATTATACGGTACGGTCTGCCTATCGATATTAGCGAGAACGGCCTTTCCTGCACCGACAGCATCCATCTGGATGGCAAGGTGCATGACCGGCGCGCATCGACTTCATCCACCGCTATCTTTTGTCGCTGCGCCGCGCGATTGACAGCGGCGTGGATGTGCGCGGCTATTTCCACTGGTCGCTGTTGGATAATTTTGGTGGAGCGAGGGGCTATAACGAGCGCTTTGGTCTGATCTATCTCGATTACGCAACCGGCAAACGAACCCCCAAAGACAGTGCTGCCTGGGTACGCCAAGGTGGGCCGAAACGAACGGAAAAAATCTGTGAAAAAGGCACGGTATGGCCCCTCGCTATGTGTTTGTTTCCTCTAACAACTCCAGCGCTATATCTCGGCTTCTGATTCGCATCAGGCCATCGTCCTCGCAATGCGCTTTTTGGCGTGCCAGAAGGGATTTGCCCACGGCATCTGGCGTCAGAGAACTACGACAGGACAGTGTGGTCCGACATTGAAACATAAATTTTTGTCGGTTCTGCCTAACTGCACCCAAAACAAGAAAGCAGGGGTGTTGCATATGCTTTTGTTTTCAACAAAAAAATGCTTTTAATTTTTTTCGATTCTACGAATAAAAGGGACTGTCACATGTGCAGCACCCCCCTCCGGCATTTTTTGGTGCGGCTGCACAGTAGTGGTCAAATGGTGGTCGGCCATTGAGGGAAATACCGGCTAATTGCGAAGGTACAGGAAACAAGCAAGCCCCACAGAATCCGGCAAAATGCCTTTACTATGTGGGGGCTTGCTATTCTCGATTTTTCTCTTTTGCCTTTTTTCAACGCCACAATATAAATTGCGTCCACACAAAGTAGATAACACCCGTGACGGTGATAAATCGGTTGCCTTACGGCGTGACAGCGGCTTTCTCGATGCTGTTTTTCTTTGTCGTAATCGGTGCAGGGCGTCCGGGCGCAGACCTGCACGACCCGTTTGCCGCTGTACCGGCTGCCTTATATCTACATAACGAAAAAATCTTGAAACGATTCTGCGACAATGCTATAATACATATTACACTCATTGGTATATACTGTTCAAAAAATTGTTGACAGCCTGACGGGATGGATGCTGCCATGACCTTCCTAAAATCGGCGGTACGGAAATGAAATCAAAATGCAGCCGCCTGAGGCGGAGAAAGATGGGAAAGAATGAAAAAAAACTCCGGAACGCGCAAAGCCATGCAGACCCCGATAGGGAGAAGCATCTGTGCGATGCTGTGCCTGCTGCTGTTGCTGCCGGCGCTGTTTCCTGTGAAGGCTGCCGCAGAAACCGTCCCTGCAAAGGTCGTCCGTGTCGGCTTGTTTGGGGACACCTTCAACTATGTCAACGAGAAGGGCATAAGAAAGGGCTACGGCTACGAATTGCTGCAGACCTTATCCGGCTATACAGGCTGGCAGCTCGAGTATGTGAGCTGCGACTGGTCCGACTGCTTTGAAAAACTCAAAAACGGCGAAATCGACATTATGGGCGATATTTCCTATACGCCGGATCGCGCCGAGGAAATGCTGTTTTCGGACGAGCCGATGGGCGAAGAAAAATGACTACCTCTACGCCGATCTTACGCGCGAGGACATCACCGCTTCTGATTACAAAACGCTGAACGGCAAAAAGATCGGCGTTCCGATGGGAACCGAGCCGGAGGTGATGCTGACCGAGTGGGAAGAAAAATACGACCTGAAAACGCAGCACGTCAACATCGCCAACAATGAGGATGTAAAGCAAAAAAAGCTGGCAAAAACCGTGAGATCGACTGCTTTGTTTCGATGGAAGAATCCTTCTGGACGGAGCTTGGCATCTCGACCATAACCCGCGTGGGAAGCTCCGACATCTACTATGCAATCAACAAAGACCGTGCGGATATCAAGGAAGAACTGGACAATGCGATGCGCGCGTTGGAGGACGCCGATCCTTTTTATACGGCGGATCTCTATAAAAGGTATTTCTCGATGGATTATACCCCGATCCTTACGGGAGAGGAAAAGGCGTGGGTCAAAAGAACACGGTGCCATCAAGATGGGCTTTCTGGCGAGCGACAGCGGCGTCAGCACCTATAACCCGTCCACCGGGGAAATCACCGGAACCATCACGGACTATATTCAGTTTGCCAGAGATTGTCTGGGAAATCAGGAACTGGAATTCCAGATGGTCGGGTATGACAGCAAAGAAGCGGAACTGGGTGCGCTGAAATCAGGCGAGATCGACATGGTATTCCATTTCGACCAGAGTCCCAATCTCGGCGGAAGAGTATCGCGTTGCCTGCACCAACACAACGTGGACCTCCAACCTGATGGCGGTCACGAACAAACAGCACTTTAACGAAAACCAAGCGAACCGCGTTGCCGTTCCCCAAACAAGCTCTCGCTGACAAGGTACCTTGCGGTTTATTATCCGCAGTGGGGAGATCGTGGACTGTGCTACACAGGAGGATGCGGCAAAGGCTGGTCAAGGACGGACAGGCGGACTGCTTTGTCACAGGGGTCAGCAGCCAGGAAAACTACAGCAAAAAATACGACTTTTACAGCGTTCCGCTGCCAAACCCCGCCAGATCCTGCTTTGCGGTCAACAGCGGAAACGGCATCCTTCTGTCCATCCTGAACAAAACGATCAAGGCCATGCCGGCCAATATGCTTACCGGCTCTCTGGCAATGTATAAGAGCGCCTCGCGGAAGGTTACACTGAGCGAGTTTATAAAGGATAACTTCTTTATGGTCCTGCTGGTCAGCAGCATTTTTGTTTTGCAGTCATTCTGCTCGCGATCCTGAAGCTGCTCCGGAAGGCACGCAAAAGCCGAAGCTGCCGCAAGAAAAAGCCGCGAACGACACGCAGGAGCTGAATGCAAAATTGCAGATCGCTGCGGAAAACGCCGAGAGCGCAAACCGGGCCAAATCCACCTTCCTGTTCAATATGTCGCATGATATCCGCACGCCCATGAACGCCATTATCGGCTACGCAGACCTTGCCTCCCGGCATTCGGACGACCCGGAAAAGCTGAAAAAAAATGCATGGGGAACATTCAGGTGTGCGGGCAGAACCTGCTGATGCTGCTGAACAATGTTCTGGATCTCGCCCGGATCGAGAATGACAAGACGGAGATGGAGTATTCGGTTTCGGATGTCGAGAAGGATTTCCGTAATTGCATTGCCATGTTTCGGAATCAGGCGGACAGCAAGGGGCAGACGCTTACGGTGACAACGCACCTGCTGCACCCGTATATCTATGCGGATCTTCCGCACCTGACCGAGGTCTGCACGAACCTCGTCAGCAACGCTGTCAAATACACAGGAGCCGGCGGCACGATCCACTGCGATGTCACGCAGAAGCCCGGCAAAAAGAGGGCTGGTGCGATATGGTGGTCACGGTTGCCGATAACGGCATCGGAATGTCGCAGGAGTTTCAGATGCATATCTTTGAACCCTTTGAACGGGAACGCACCTCCACCGTAAGCAAGGTGGAAGGCAGCGGCATCGGAATGGGCATTGTGAAAAAACTGGTTGAGCTGATGAGCGGTACCGTGGAAGTGGAGAGCAAAATCGGTGTTGGCTCCACGTTTACCGTGACCATTCCCTGCCGCATTGCGTCCGAGGAGGAAGCACAGGCGAAACGCGCGGCTGACCCTGCGGACAGGGGAGAGCCTGAGCGGCACAAGAATCCTGCTGACCGAGGACAACGACCTCAATGCGGAGATCGCTACCGAGCTGCTGCAGGAAGAAGGCTGCACGGTAGACCGCGCCAAAGACGGCGTGGAATGTGGATATGCTGGAAAAAGCGGCGAACGGAACGTATCAGCTGATCCTTATGGACGTCCAGATGTCGGTGATGAACGGCTACGATGCGGCAAAAAGATACGGCGGATGGACGATCCCAAAAGGCGAACATTCCCATCATCGCAATGACGGCAAATGCATTTTCCGAAGATAAACAGGTGGCGCTGGACGCCGGGATGAACGACCATATCGCAAAGCCGATCAATATGAGCGTTCTTGTGCCGACCCTGCGAAAATACCTTTGATGCGGGCAGAAGGTTGCCGTATATAAGAACGACCCACAGACCGCGATACAGCCTGTAAACGAATACCGCCGGGGAGCCTTCCCGTTTTGGGGAAGGCATCCTCGGCGGATTTTCGTTTATATAGCGGCGATCCTCACCGGGCAGAAGATAGAGCGTATCCTCCTGGTTGTAAACCTGTGAATAAAACGCCGCCATTACCGTGTAATCCGTACATCCGTTTCCCCCATATTCGTAATGGGGGGTCCCATGTGCTTTGCTTCTGAAATATACTTTACCAGAAAGAAAGCAACCAAGGCTATTTTTCAGTTGGCGTACCGCAGGGGTGTCCGAGGGTCAGGTCAAAGCCGCAATACAGCAGCGTTGCCTTGCCTTTATGCACTACGGCCAGCGGTGTGGTGGGGGTGTTGTCGTAAAAATTCGGGACATTTTTCAAGAATGGGCTGCACAGCCTTGTCGTTTTTGGGATACAAAACGCAACCGCATTCTCCAAGCCCCTTCCACTGGTAATCGGCATAGGCTTTGGTGGGGAAATCCCTGCAGTGCAGGGTGTGCGGCGTTGATCATCACGCCGCAGGACGCCTTGCTGGGGAAAAATACCGGAGACCAGAACACCGGGATAAAGTTGCAGGGAATCTGTTCGGGAAACAACTCACGCGGCACAAGGGCGCAACCTCCAATCCGGCAAATTTCATCCAGTTCTGCCGGAGAGTGAACCATAGGTAATTCAGAGGCAGGAGCATCCGCAAAAACAAAGATGCGCCAGCTGTTGCTGTAGGTGCCTACCGCCACTGTTACATCGAGCTGGGCCGAATGGTCAAGACTGGAGAGTGGGATGTGCAGCATCGGCTTTCGTGTCTTTATATGGCAAAACACCTCGTTACCCTCGCGGATGGTGACATCATAGCAGAGATCCTGCGTGGGTTCGGGACCGAAATCGTAGAGTGACAGCGCGGCATCAAGAAACTCCGTTGTGGTAAAGATGCGTTTCGCCTTGAACAGCGGCACCACAGGCCCCGCAAAACGCCGAAATTCGTCGGCTGTCAAAATCCCCTTGCGGCGTCCAAACACATCCAAAAAGTCCTACGGTCGCTGTTTTTTTGCCCGGTGTAGTCGGTCAGGGAAAGCAGCTCGAATCCGCCGAAATCCTGAGTGCGCAGGGCTGCCTCAATATCCTCTTTATATAGCTTGGCGGCCAGATTCCCGGAGGCATCGATGTAATCCTGCCGCCTTTCATAGACACCGCTTTGCTGTGCCAGCTTGCGCACTGCCTCAAAATTGATGGGCCGCATGGTGCCGGAATAGTCCGCAATGCAATCCGTGTCGGGGTAGACGCAGTACTGACCGACCTCAAAAAAAAGAAATAACAGGGACGGGTGTGTCGGCTACGGCATCGGCGTAGTCCAGTGCAGTATTTTCCGCAGCGCGATCCTGACAGTGCTGGATACGCACCGGGTGACCGGCAGCCCGGAACGCGCAGAGATAATCCTCACAGGGGAGAAGCGGGTGGTCAAAATTGGAGGTGAGGGTGTACAGCCGGCGCGGGTCAATGGCCTTGACGGCGGTTGTAATCTCCTCCAGCAGGGAGAAATCGCCCAAGTTTTCATTGCCGTTGGAGAAAAACAAAAAGGACGGATGGTTGCCGTAGGTGTGGGAAATGTTCAGCGCCTCCTGCAGGAAATAGCTGCGGTGGGCAGGGTCGTCACCGACCTCCGGCACATGTACGTCGCGGTTGAGCAAAGCGGCATCTCGACGCTGAGGTAGAGCCCTAACTCATCGGCGGCGGCAAAGGCGGCCTCTGGTGGGCACCACGCATGGAACCGGACATGGTTCAACCCGTATTCCTTGGCTGTGCCCAGCCGCTGCAGCCATGCGTCCTTGTCCATGGCAGGGTAGCCGGTCAACGGAAATTGCGCACAGTCGATGGTGCCGCGCAAAAAGAAATCTGCCGTCCGTCCAGATAAAATTTCTTATCCTGTACAGCAATGCACCGCATACCGAATTTTGTTTCAGTACGATCAATGTCATCTCCGCAGCGGAACTCTGTAGCAAAGTGTATACAGTGTAGGAGTAAACTCATTCCAACGGTGTGCGCTGGGCAGAGGCAGGGTGAAATAGTTTACCTGCTTGGAGGTGAACAACCTTACAGAATTTTGCTGTTCGGCCACGATACCTCCATCGGCGTCCGCAATTTGAAAACGCAGTGTGCCGCTGTCCTGCCGCTCCGGTGAATGGACATTGCAGGCCGTTACAACGCGAACGCGCACACTGTCGGCGGCAGGGGTACACCTGCACATCCGCCACATGGCATGGGGGGCAGATTTGCAGCTCGATACGCCCCACCACACCGATCCAGTAGTCCTGCGTGTCGGGGGCTGTAACCGCTGGCCATATCGCCTAAGCTGAGCAGGTCACGGTTGTCGAGGCGCAGGGTCAGGGTATGTCGGCCGGGGGGTGAGTTTTCCTGTCAGGTCGTAGATGTGCGGGGCAGATAACTCCACAATCTGCCGCCCGATTTCCAAGTCATCGACCCACAGGCGGCTGGCCATATTGACGCGCTCCAGAAACAGTGTGACGGCCTGCCCGGCAAAGTCAGCAGGAATATCCACCTCGCGCTGCAGCCAAAGCGGGGCAAGGTATGCGTACCGCTGGCGGGGTGCGCGCAGGGTGTCGGGGTCGGTTTCGCCGGTATAGTGCAGCGGCGTGCCGATGCCGTTTTTCGCAGGAGCAGAGCCGGGCAGCACAAAGGGGCTGCCCTCCCAGCGCCCGTCAGGGGCAGTAAAGCAGGCAGCTTCATCGGTGCGGCAGCGCCATGTTCCGCGCAGATCCAGTATTTTCATACAGCACCTCAAAATTCACAGTAGATGTCATCCTTCCATTCCGAAAGGAAAAGATAGCAATCCCGGCCGTACAGCAGCCTTGCCGGCACACGCCACGGCACACCGCAGTAGTATTCATCGGCAACCAACACACCATCGACATAGATTTGCGCGGTGTCGCAGACATCGGGGATCTCGACAAAGCCTTCGGGTGTGGTGACCGTAAGGCGTTACAGGTGATATTGCGGGATGTGCCAAGCTGCAGCTCCTGCCGATACGGCGGCAAAAACGGCAGCGTGTCCAGCGGTTCCGCCTGCAGAACGGCGGGGGAGAAGGGCTTTGTACGCTGTGCTGCACAAATCGCGTTCCGTTCCAGACGGGTATGCAAAATTGCCCGGCTGTACGGCGCGTGTATCTGGTTATCGGCAGTGTAGACATCACAGCTATCCCCCAGCACGACCTGACCGTTCAGCTTGCGCAGATACAGTGCTTGCGCGAACGGTAGTGTTACTACGCACAAATCACCAAACCGATGGGTGTCCGGCAGAGCAGCGGGACGGTAGGCTGTAGAGCCAAAGCAGTAGCAGGGTTCTATGCCGTCAAGCGCTGCAAAAAGATGGTGTTTCCGTCCCGGCAGATTGGCTGCGCGGTGGCATAGGTAAGGGTTTCGCCGCACAGCTACAGCCCGAACGGCAGGATAAAGGACGCCCCGCCCGGCACGGTCAACGGTGGAAAGCAGACTGTGCCGGTGTCGAATCGGACATCCTCCACACGCTGCATACAGCGCAGCCGCTGGTACTGGTTTACAAAGACGAAACCGCGCGTGCCGTCACTGCGCATGGCATAGCGCAGCGCGGCAGTGTTGTCTGGGGTTGGCTTTTCGGGGGAGGGGCACATAGGGCCAAGCGGTGCCAGCAGACTGCCGAAATCCCTGACAAAGAGGTGCAGCAGGTTCAGCAGGCGGTAGGTATCCCCGGTCTCGCCGTAGGGGGAGATGGCGGTGTGTTCAAAATAAGAGAGGATCGGGCAGTCGTTGGGATAGCCGGAGGCACGGCTCTCGTTCAGGGGTCGGAATGCCGCCCGATCTTATTGATGCCGCCGTGGTACATATAGTAGCCTACAAGGTTGTTGCCGCTGCCCAGCTTTTTACCAGTGAAAGCGCATAGGCATCCTGCGGGGAAACGATGACGCGGCGGTGGTGCGTGGGCTGCAGGCCGCAGCCAAGCTCACAGGTGGCAAAGGGGTAGCGGTCATAGGGCAAAAAGCCAGCCATCCTGCGGGGCTGCAGCGATTTGATCCATGCCGATAGCGGCATCATTGCGGGCAGCGTCAAACACAAAATGTGGGGAGGGCGGCAGCGCCTGCGTGGTTTCTGCCAAAGGCGCGTCCACATAGGGCACCGAACACCGGCAGCACATCGTCTACCGGGATCTTGGCGCCGTAGCGGCTGTTCCACCCTGTCACGGTATAAAGCGGGACGGTAAAACCGATCCTCTGCGCAAGCTGCTTCAGATCCAGCAGATGCTGCGCGTCATCCGTCAATTCATTTTCCAGCTGCACGGCCACGATCGGTCCGCCGTCCGGGAAGAAAAAGCCCCTCGACCTCGCGGTAGATGCAGCTGTACCAATGGTGTACCAGTGCCATATATTCAGGGTTAGACTGCCGCAGCGGAAAAGGCTTTTGCAGCAGCCAATCAGGGAAGCCACCGTTGCGGCATTCGCCGTGCCCACGGGCCCAGCCGCAAAACGACCTCCAGCCCGGCGCGCTTTGCGTCCAGCACAAAGGCGCGGATGTCGCGGTCGCCGGAAAAATCCAGCTTTCCTTCCTCCTCCTCATGGTAGATCCAGAACAGGTAAGTGGCGACCAGATCAACGCCGCCGGCCTTCATCTTGCAAAGCTCGCGGTACCAGTTTTCCCGGTTGTCGCGCACAAAATGGTATTCCCCCATGACCGGCAGCCAAGGGCGGGCATTGCGCTCAAGATAGCGGCTCGTCACGGTAATTTGCTCCCCCCTTGGGGTTGCTGCCGCCAAGATGCAGGTGCTTGCGCAGCAGGGGTGCGGGGGCGGACGGTGCAAATGTGTAGTTCATAAGATACCCTTCACAATACGGTTCAGTTCACTCTGGCAGCCGTTTTCGGCAAGGCCGCGCAGAGCAGCCTGCCGGGCGCGTTCGTTATCACCAAGACCCAGTGCGCCCAGGGCTTCCATCAGGCAGCAGTGAACGCGGTTGTTCTTGTTGAGGTCACCCTCGAAAATCAGGAAATCAGGCAGCGATACTGCAAAATATTCGATCTCCATCACATCATCGCGGTGCGCTTCGGCATAGTCGATAAAGGCGGCAAAGCGTTTTTGGGCCTCATCAGTTTCACCAAGGGCTGCCAGCGCCTTGGCCGCGTAGTACATCATCTGCGGCGGCTGGTCGTTATAGTATATGGCACCGGTCAGATCAAAATTGCCGCGCGCTGCCAGACGGAAGGCTTCTTCCGCGCGGGCAGTGTCTCCGCGTTTGGCATACAGTTCACCAATCATCTCATACAGATCATTATCCAGATTGCCGATCAGCTTGCCCTCGCCGAGATTGTGCGGGTAGGTGAGCGCCTGCTGCAGCAGTGCAAGGGCCGTGTCATCATCTGCAGCGCGAGCAAGGCCCATCAGTGCCAAACGATACTGTGCGGGGATTTTGCCCTCGCCGCCCTCCCACGGGTGGAAGGTATGCTCCATAATGCAATCGTAGGCTTTTTGGTACTGTCCGTCAAGGTTCAGCAGGGTAATGTACTCGGTGTACAGGTCATCGCGCTGCGGCAAAGGGCGGCGTTTTCCTGCATACGCACAAGGCGCTCGGCATACGGTGCGTTGGTTGTCTTGTCCAGCTGATCCAGCTCAAAAAAGACGCGGGCGTCGGTTTTTGTCCATGGCAAAGGCTGTCTGCATGGCTTTGCGGGCGCGAGGTGCATCGTGTAGCTTATTGTAGTAGATCAGAGCCAGATTGCGCCATACGGTGGGCAGGGCGATATTTTCCGCACAGCGTTCCCCACAGAGCTTGTGCCTCCTGCCAGCGGGAGCGATCCAGAAGCAAACAGCCAAGATAATAGGCTGCATACTGTCCGCCGTGGAAACCGCATACCCAGTGCGGTGATATCTTCCAGACGGTTGGGGAAACAGTACAGGCTCGGTGCGCTTTCGGCCAGCGTCAGTTCCTGTCCGTCGCCGGTAAAGAGATACAGGTAATAGTGCTGCAGCGGCTCACCGGGCTTGGGTGCCGTCTGCAGAATATGCACAGCATCCTCATACAAGCCGGCGGCGCTGTAGGTGAGCGCCAACTCGATGTAATTGTGTGCATCGCCGCGCAGCAGGCGGGTCAGCCCGATTCTTTTTTCGGCTCCCAGCAGGGTCATCTCATAGCAGCAGCCGTGATCCAGCGGGTCGATTTTCTGCGTTTCGCGGGCAAACTGCAGGGCCTGCTCGGTTTGCCGAGCAAGCGCAGCAGTGCGGTTTTTTTAAGGTGCGGGCCTTCAGGTTGTGCAGCCCGAACACGAGCGAGCGCTCCGCAAAGGAAAGTGCCTCGTTATACTCGCCGCGCAAAGAACTCAGGCAGGCAAGCTGATAGAACGCGCGCCCCCTGCATACTGCCGTCCCATGTAGCCTTATAGAACGCGTCGAACGCGGCTTCCTGCTTGCCCTGACGCAGCAGTGCAAGACCAAGGTTATAAAGTACGGTTCGCAGTCGTAGGGGTTGGGATTTTTCCATGTGGCAGTCTTGATGGCGGCGCGGAAATATCCCCTCGCTCTCGGCAAAAAGCCCCTTGTTGTACAGGTACTTGCCGTAGCCGTTATTCAGGCGCAGGTCGGTGGCATCGCGGCGCAGTCGCTTCGCGGTAATAGTCGCCCGCATCGCGGGTGGCGTGGCGGTACTGCTCAGATGGGTGGCGGCGAGGAATAGCCGTTCGGTCGTTCCAGCTTTTCCGGTGCGGGAATTTCCTCGGCAGGGGGGGTACTGGCTCCTGCTTATAGCACGGGGTGTAGTCCAGCAGCGTCTTGCCGCTTCGTAAGACCCGCACGGTGTAGTGCTTCGTGTCGGGCACGGCGGCCGTTACGGTACGACTGTGCTGTGTCCAGCGTAATATTCTGCGTGAAAACGACCGTGTCACCGCATAAAATCTGCAGCTCCGCATCGGCAAGCGGCGCGGGGGCGTACAGCGTGACGCACAGCTCGCCCTCGCCCTCCTGCACGCCGAAGGCAACCTGTGTGCCGGCGTTTTCAGCGCACCGGCCTGCTTGTAGGGCATGAAATACTGCGTGAAGGATTTTTCCTCATACGGCTTGAGGAAAGTGAAATCCGGCTGGTTATCGGTAAACATACCGGTCATCAGCTCGATGTAGGGGTCCGTTTTCATCGGTCAGATTGCCGATCCCACGCCTTGCCAAAGTCACCGCAGCCCCATGTCCACTGCTTTTTTCCGGGGGATACATGGTGATCCGCGATATGCAAAAGCCCCGCCTTGCGGTCATAGTCGTAATTGCCGATAAAATTATAGTCCGAGTGATATGCCATATAGGGAGGTCGGCACAGGGATATTTTTTTGTAGCGGGAAAGATCGGTGCCGGGGGCGTAGTCGTACTTGTAGTATACGCCGTCCGCAATCGGGAATTTGGAAACAGCACGCTTGCCGTGGTCCATCACAGCGTGTACATCGGGCGGAAAATCGACTGCGTGGCATCGTTGACCGGCACAGCAGGGTTCGCCCACCACAAAAAGGTCTGCGGACGGTCCGTAGGATTATACACCTGCCCGTGAATTTCCAGATACGCGCGGTCAGGGGTAGAGCGTAAATCCGGCCATGCCCCTTGGTGTGGAACATCTTTTTCGGTCTCACCGACCCAGACCGTTACAGAACCGTCCGCACCGCTTTCGATTTTCCAATCAGTGGGGTCATAGGTCGAGGGGCGGTGATGCTGCGGCCAGTTGAACTCAATGCCGCCGGAGATCCACGGCCCTGCCAGCCCTACCAGTGCGGGCTTGATGACCTCGTTGTAATAAACTGCGTCATAACCGTTGGTTTTGTCGTACATACGCTGGATGCGCCCGCCCAGCTCAGGCAGGATCATCACAAGCAGATAATCGTTTTCCAGATAGATGGCATCATATTCCCAGTCAACTTTGGTATCGGAAACGCCCTCGCATACGGGGTGCGGATAGACCCGCCCGCTGGAGCCCTGATAGACACGCTTTTCCAAAAACATAGGGTTCTTGTCATAGGCAGAGATCGGGTAGGTGGGAATCGTGATTTTTTCCTGACGCACAAGCACCTTTTTTCATAGTGAACCTCCGGATGTGGATTTTTTCTGCTTGCCTTTATTATACTTTGCAATTCTGGTGATTGCATCCCGGAAAGTTGTCTGATAATACAAAATTATTGCTTTTTTCTGCGCAGTGTGCTTTACTAAAGGCAATACCGAACAGGGGCGGTGCATCGAAGGCGCGCACCGCAGAGAATCCAGCATCACTTTAGCTGGCATGAATTGCGCAGCCGCTGAAGAAAGGAAGGCAAAATATCATGCCGAAACAGGAAGAAAATTTTGCGCCGGAATCCGTCTGGCATACGCTGACCCCCAATGCAGCAGCGCTGTCGATGCCGTTCTGCATCACAGAGGCAGGGCATTTCTATGCGGCGGAAAGCTACTTAGTGGAACGCCGGCGGCACGAAAGTCATCTGTTGCTGTACACAGTAAGCGGCAGTGGCCGCCTTATCACACAGGACGCGGAGCTTACCCTGACGCCGGGAAGCTGTGCGGTCATTGATTGCCGCAGTTACCATAAATATAATACACAGCTCGCGCCGTGGAATTTCTATTGGGTACATTTTCAGGGTGTGGCGGCCAGTGCCATGATGTCGGTACTGTACCCGGCCAGGATAACGGCCATTGCGGTGCAGGATACACAAGGCTTTTTACACAGCTGCTTGAGGGAATCCTGACACAGGAAAGCAGCGGGACTGTGGCAGATAGCATGGAGCTTTCTGCGCAGATCCATGGGCTGTTCAACCTGCTGGCGGCCTCTGCCGTTTATGCCGATACAAACGATGGCACGCACAACGCCACCGTGGCTGCGGCGGTGGAGTACATCCGTGCGCACTATGCGGAGCCGATTACCGTCGATGATATGCTGCGCGCACTGCCTTTGTCCAAATATTATTTTATCCGCACCTTCCGGCGTGTTATGGGTACGACACCGTACAGCTATCTGACGGTTTACCGCATCAACCATGCAAAAAGTATTGCTGCGCTCCACCCGGCAAAGCATAGAGCAAATCGCCGAGGACTGCGGCTTTCGGGATGCCAGCAACTTTATCGCTCATTTCAAAAAGTGCATAGGGCAAACACCGGCCGCTTACCGCCGCGATTTTGGGCGGAGATGCCGTAAGAGTGGCGGGCTTATGGCAAGGGCCAGACGAAAAAAATGTCCAGCCGCGCGAAAAACGGTTGGACATCTCTTCGATTGTCGAAAAAAGGCGGTATTGCCTTATATAGAGCTGCTGCAATCACCGTTGCTGTCGGAGATAACTGCGGATTTATCTTTCTACTTTTGACCGTAGCACGATCGCTCTTTGCGTTTCCATCCGCATCCAGCGTGATATGCACAAAAAATGCTCCGGCTTGTTGTAATCTTTTGTCTCGCCGTCATCGGTATAGTACTCGTAAGAGGCACCATGGGGGGGCGTAGGCAAGCAGGCGCAGGTCTGCAAAATCCACATCAGCCACATTCCGGATGCTCTTTCCGCCCTTGGCGATGGGAAGAATGTGCCCCTTTGCGCACAAAGAACACCACTTCATCCAGCTCCACCGGAATGTAATGATGGCCTGCGGGCAGTACGCCGGTTTCGATGCGGTTGCCTTCGCTGCATTTTACCCGTACCTGCAGCATCTCCTCCGGTAGGTAGACATAGCGGCCGCGGGCGTTTTGCTCATATACCGGCGCAATCAGCAGGCTTTCGCCAATCATCACCTCATCCTCCACCCGGCGGGCAAAGTCATCGTCAGGGAAAGCAAAAGCCAGCGGCATACAGTACATGCCGTCGTGCAGGGCGGCCTTCATGTGTATTCACTGTAAATATAAGGCAGCAGCAGGTAGCGCAGCTGTAAAATGCCGGCAAAGGCGGCCTTGTTCTTAAAGCGGTAGGGTTCCTGCCGACGGGTGCCGTTGGCAGAGTGGTTGCGCAGCAGCGGAGAGAAGATGCCCAAGCCGTACCAGCGCAGCACCAGATCCTCGGTGGTGTTGCTGCCAAAGCCGCCAATGTCGGGACCCTCGTACAGGAAACCGCACATATTCAGGGAGGGCATCATGTGCAGGGCAAGCAGAATGTGGCTCCACCAGGAATGGTTGTCACCGGTCCAGATGCCGCCATACCGGTGCATACCGATGCAGGCAGAACGGGAGTACATCAGGATGCGCTTGTCCGGCTCAAGCCGCTCAAAAGCCTCGCCTGCAGCGCGGGTCATGTTGTAACCAAAAAATTATGTACCTTGTCGTGCCGCATACGGCCCTGTCTGGTGTTGTGGTAGAACAGCTTATAGTCATTTTCGTTGTTGGAAAGCCCTGCCACCATGCCGGTAAAGGCAAAAAAGCTGGAAATGTCAAGGTTTTGCCTGCTGTACTCCTCAATTTTGGCAAAAGTCTTTTTCAGTGTTTCCTCAGAGTAGAAGATGGCAGGCTCGTTCATGTCATTCCAGAAGCCCTCGATCCCCTGATCCAGCAGGAACTTGTATTTTTCGCCAAACCAGGCACGGGCATCCGGGTTGAGCATATCGGGGAAGTGTACCCGTCCCGGCCACACACCGGCGACAAAGGGGGTGCCGTCCTGATTCGTGCAGAAGTAGCCGTTTTTCAGCCCTTCCTCGTACACATCATACCCGTCTTCGACCTTGACGGCTGCATCGATGATGGGCACAAGATGGATGCCTCGGGCTTTCATCTCAGCGGTAAAGTCTGTAAAACGCGGGAAGCGCTGCTCATCCACCGTAAAGTCCTTGTAACGCTCCATGTAATCGATATCCAAAACCACAGCGTCCAGCGGCATATTAATTGGCACGGTAATTGGCCACGACCTCGCGGACCTCGTCCTCGTTCATGTAACTCCAGCGGCTCTGGGTGTTGCCAAGGCCCATTTGGGCGGAATGTAGCTGCGCCCCACCAGATGGCGGAACTGGTGCACAATATCGGTCAGGCTCTCGCCCTCTATGATGTAGAGATCGTAATTTTCCTCGGCCACTGTGATGCGTAAGGTATCAAGGTCGGTGTAGCCGCAGTCAAAGGTGACCTTACCCGGGTAGTCGATAAAAAAGCCGAAGGTGTCTTTGCCGGACACGATCATAAAATTATAAGCACCGTACAGCGAGGATTTACTCCTCGGTATGGTTGGGTCATCGGAGCATTTGCTTTCGTACACCCAACCGCGCTTGTTAATGCCGCGAATATTCGCCCAGACCATACAGGATGTCCTGCGAATCCATGGTATAGGAAAAACCATCCGGCTCCTTTGTCAGATACGGAATCGTTTCCATCGCAGGTAAGAAAGTACCCACTACGCTCTCGGTATCAAACGGGTGACCGTATTGCTTTTTGTAGATCAAGGCAGTTTACCTCCTGTGTGATTTTTGGGGATTGATTTGGTATGGTTTATGATAACAGGGGAAACGGCGTGTGTGTTTCCCATTCATAGGGTAACTCTCTTTTTTCGCGCACAGAATGTTGAAAGGGGAGCCTTACGCCATGAGTATACCATGACGCCGGGCTCCCTGCAACATCAAACAGTCAAATTTTTGCGCAGCTTTACGACAGCGCACGCAAAGGTATGTGTCCCATGCTGTTTTTACCAACGGGGTGTTGCGGGCGGGGGCGAGAAGGGTGTATATTTATTGTGCAGCCTGTTTTACTCGGCTGTACGCTGGGATTGGCACTGCCGGAGATTTCGGTGAGGTCCCGGCGAAGATTTGGTACTTGCAAAAAGTGGAAAAGTAATCCATAATAAGAGTACACAGCGACTGCCGTATAGTGGCTGCCCTGTAATGTGTCATGTAAAGGAGAAAAGCATGAGCAACGCGAAGGAACTGTATGACCGCTGGCTGGCCCAGCCGGGTTTGAACGATGCTATTAAAGCGGAGCTTGTCAGCGTGGCCGGGAATGACGAGGCCATCACCGATCGTTTTTATCGTGATCTGGAATTCGGCACCGGCGGACTGCGCGGTGTCATTGGTGCGGGCACCAACCGCATGAATCTCTATACCGTCCGCAAGGCAACGCAGGGTCTGGCGGATTACCTCAACGCAACTGACCTGCCGAAGAAGGTTGCCATCGCCCACGACAGCCGCCATAACGGTGAGCTGTTTGCCCGCGAGACGGCCCGTGTGCTGGCCGCCAACGGCATCACAGCCTATATGTACCCCCGCCTTGAGCCGACCCCGGCGCTTTCGTGGGCGGTGCGGTATCTCGGCTGCGGCGCGGGTGTCTGCGTGACAGCCAGCCATAACCCCGCCAAGTACAACGGCTACAAGGTCTACGGTCCCGACGGCTGCCAGATCACGCTGGAAGCTGCCGAAAAAAAATCCTTGCAGCGATTGAGAAGATCGACTGCTTTGACGGCGTCAGGCTGGTCGATTATGACAAGGCGCTGGCTGATGGCAGCATCGTCATGATTGATGACAAGTGTCTGGACGACTTTGTTCAGGCTGTCTATGACCAGCGTGTCGGTGACGGCGCGGGGGCATTGACGCGCTCAAGCTCGTCTACACCCCCCGCTGAACGGCACCGGCCTTGAGTGTGTCAAGAAGCTGCTCCAAAAGCTCGGCGTCACCCATGTGACCGTTGTGCCCGAGCAGGAAAAAAGCCGGACGGCGATTTCCCCGACCTGCCCTTACCCGAACCCCGAAATTCGCGAGGCTATGCAGAAAGGGCTTGGAGCTGTGCGACAAGGTCCACCCCGATCTGCTGCTGGGCACCGACCCGACTGCGACCGCTGCGGCACCGCCGTGCCCGACGGCAGGGCGGCTACCGGCTCATCACCGGTAACGAGATGGGTATTATCCTGTTCGACTACATCTGCCGCACCCGCCTGGCACTGGGTACGATGCCTGCTGACCCCGTGGCGGTAACGACCATCGTTTCCACCGATATGGCAACGCCGGTTGCAAAAAAGTACGGCGTTGAGCTGCGCCGCACCTTGACCGGCTTCAAATTCATCGGTGAGCAGATCGGCAAGCTGGAGGCAGAGGGCCGCGCTGACCGCTATATCTTCGGCTTTGAGGAGAGCTATGGCTACCTGTCCGGCGCGCATGTCCGCGATAAGGACGCCGTCAACGCAACTTTGCTCGTCTGCGAGGCAGCCGCCTGGTACGCCCAGCAGGGTAAAGACGCTGCTGGACGCCATCGAGGCATTGTACAAGGAGTTCGGCTACTTCCGCAACGCGCTGTGCAGCTTCGCCTTTGAGGGCGAGAGCGGTATGCACACGATGCAGAACCTGATGAAGAACCTGCGCGCCAACGCCCCGGCGGAAATTGCCGGGTACAAGGTGGAAAGCGCAGTGGATTACGATACCGACGGCACCGGGCTGCCCCGCGCCAATGTTCTGGAATACCACCTTGCGGGCGGCCACAAGCTGATGGTCCGCCCCTCCGGCACCGAGCCGAAGATCAAAATCTACCTGTCCGCTGTGGGCGAGAGCGAGGCCGCCGCTGATGCTGTGAACGCCGCACTGGCCGAGGCCGCAGCGGCTATGGTGAAAGTGTGAAGAATATGGCAATAATCAAGTTGACTCCCAGCTGCAAAGGATTATCTGTGGGGCGGCAGCCGCCTGCGCACGGATTTCGGAATCAAGAGCGACCTTGATCCGCTGGCGGAGGCGTGGGTGCTTTCCTGCCACCCGGACGGCCCGAGTTACCTGCCGGACGGTACCACGTTGGCGGAGTATCTTGCCGCCCACCCCGGCTGCCTTGGCACCGACTGCGACAAATTTGAGCAGTTCCCGATCCTGACGAAGTTCATTGATGCCAAGAATAACCTCTCCATTCAGGTGCATCCGTCCAACGATTACGCACTGAAAAATGAACACCAGTACGGCAAAACCGAGATGTGGTATGTGCTGGACTGTGAGCCGGGCGCATATCTTTACTACGGCTTCGACCACGAGATCTCCAAGGCGGAATTTGAGGAGCGCATCAAAAACAACAACCCCTGACCGAGGTGCTGAATGCTGTGCCGGTGCATAAGGGGACTGCTTTTTATCCCGTCGGGCACGCTGCATGCCATCTGCAAGGGGCATTGTGGTGGCCGAGGTACAGCAGAACTCCAACGTGACCTACCGCGTTTACGACTACGGCCGCGTCGGCGCCGACGGCAAGCCCCCGTGCATTGCATGTGGCAAAGGCATTGATGTGACCCTGTGCACCCCGCCGGTAAAACATGATTTTGGCGAGCATCTGGCCCAGTGTGAGTATTTCACTGTGGATGCCAGAAACGGCGCCTTTGCGGATGCGGTAGACGAAAAAAGAGCTTTGTCTCGCTGCTCATCACCGAAGGGGAGGGAACACTTACCTGCGGCGGTGAGGCGGTTTCCGTCAAGAAAGGCGACAGCTACTTCCTGCCTGCCAACAGTGGCAGCTACACCGTGCAGGGTAATTGCCAGACCCTTGTGACCCGTGTCTGACGCATCTCTAATGCTATCCGGCGCTGTTGAGTTGTAAACATACACTAAAATTAAAGAAGAAAAAAGTCCGTTTTGGTTTTCAGGCCAAAACGGACTTTTTTATAAGGTGAAAGGACATCAGAGAAGCCATTTCTGAAGGTGTGCGACATTGGCAAAACTATGGCTGTCTATGTCGATTTACCCCGGCTGCTTGCCGATGTAGGCGGGTCCAATGCCGTTGCACTGGATTACAATCTAAGTGAAAACAGACGATTGATTGGTATCATCATGGCTCATAACCTAACATACACCAGATACGGTGATTACTATATTATGAAAATTGCTATAAGGTGCTGATTTGTGAATAATTATCCCTGTTCTGAAATTTTTTGTGTTCGCATCTTCGCACGATTTCTTTATAATAGTAGGTAATACAATATAAAGGAGTCCCTTGACGATGCGAGCAATAAACCTTAAAACCAACCATCTGACAGCGCCTGTCGGCATTGACGCCGGGCCGCTGTTCTTGTCGTGGCAGTGTGCTGACGGTGTGCGCCAGACTGCCTATGAAATTGAACTGACCGCGAACGGCGAAACTGTTTGGCACAGCGGCAAGGTGCAGAGCGCCGCTATGCACGCCGATGCCCCGGCAGTGGGCGGCTCCCGCGTGCGCGGGTGCTGGCGCGTGCGCCTGTGGGATGAAAACGGTGCCCCCGGCGCGTGGAGTGAGGCGCACTTTGAAACGGGCTTGGCGCAAAGTGACTGGCAGGGGAAATGGGTAGACCCCGAAACGGAAGAAATCGACATCCCCGGGGATGATGCCATCAACGCCTTTGCCATCCCTAACTGGGAGAGCAAGCAGGCCGAGAAAGAAGCCGCGGGCAAGGGCACGGCTGAACCGTACAAGCCCCACCGCCCGGCATCCTACCTGCGCAAAAGGTTCACCGCGCCCAAGAGCGATGCACGGTTGTACATCACGGCCAAGGGACTGTATGTGGCATGGCTGAACGGCGTGCGCGTTGGTGATATGGTGCTGGCTCCCGGCAGCTTTACCGGGAACAAGCATCTTGGTGCGCAGACCTACGATGTGACAGCGCTGCTGCACGAGGGCGAGAATGAGCTTTTAATTGCTCGGTGATGGCTGGCACCGCAGCACGGGCGGTGTGGACGGCGACCGTGATTTGTTCGGTGATACCCTGGGCGTGCTGTTTCAGCTGGAGGTGGACGGCCAAGCCGTTTGCGTTTCTGACGGCACGATGCAGGCAACGCAATGCGGGCCGACTCGCCAGAACGATATGCAGCAGGGCGAGGTCTACGATGCACGGCTTGAGGGCGAACTGACCGGTTGGCACGGTGTGCGCACTTACCGTGATGATTGCCCATCACCGGTATGAATACCGTGCCGATTCTGGAACACGAAGCCTTCCCCGGCAAGCTGCTGCAAACGCCCAACGGCGAAACCGTGCTGGACTTTGGGCAGAATATCGCCGGTTATGTGGAGATGACGCTGACCGCCCGCGCCGGGCAAAGGATCAAGCTGACCTGCGGCGAAGCGCTGGACGAAAACGGCAACTTTACCCAAGAAAACTTTCAGGACCGTGCCCGCCACAAGGAGGGGCGGCACCGCCCAGATGCTGGAGCTTGTCTGCAAAGAGGGAAAAACCACTTCAAGCCCCACTTTACGATCATGGGCTTCCGCTATGCCAAGGTCGAAACTGACGCCGATTTGACCGATGCCGTGTTTACCGCCCACGCCGTCTACTCCGACATGGCGGTGACGGGCGCGTTTACCTGCGGAAATGACGCGGTAAACCAGCTTGTCAAAAACAGCATCTGGAGCCAGAAGGGCAACAACTTCTGCGATATCCCCACCGACTGCCCGACCCGCGAACGCGCAGGCTGGACAGGGGATATGGGCGTGTTTATTGAAACCGGCCTGACCCTGATGGACTGCTACCCCGTGGCGGAAAAATGGCTGGCGGAGTGCCGCCTGAACCAGTACCCGGACGGGCGCATGGCGAACATTGCCCCGCCGAACGCCCGCCCCGGCTATATGACCCCGATGCTCTGCATGTCGGCAGGGTGGGGCGACGCGGCGATTCTGGTGCCGTATGCGATGTACAAGCGCACGGGTGACCGCAAAATTCTGGCGGACAACTACGAGATGATGCAGCGCTGGTATGGCTTTTTTGCTGGGGCGCGCACAGCAGACGACCGATATGAGCAGCAGGGGCGGCGATTACGCCAAGTTCACCGTTTTAAACGGCATGGACTACGGCGAATGGTGCGAGCCGTGCATCACCCCCCCATGCAGGCGATGATGAACCCGCGCAAGAGCGTGGGTACGGCGTATCTGGCATACTCCGGGCGCTTGCTGGCAGAAGTAGCGGATGCACTGGGTAAAGCGGACGAGGCTGCCAACTACCGCGATACTGCCGCCAACGCGGTAAAAGCCTACCGCGCGGCGTTTACCGAGAACGGCGTTATCAAGTCTGACCGCCAGTGCGAGTATGTCCGCGCCATTGCCTTTTGCCCTGTTGGGTGAGGACGAAAGCAAAGCCGCCGCCGCAACGCTGAACCAGATGGTCATCGAGAACGGCTACCACCTGAACACGGGCTTTTTGTCCACGCCGTTTTTGTGCGATGTGCTGGCAAAAATACGGCTATACGGACACTGCCTACAAGCTGCTTTTTGCAGCCCGACGCCCCCGGCTGGCTGTATGAGGTCGGCAAGGGTGCGACTACCGTATGGGGAGACATGGACGGGCATTGACGAAAACGGCAAGCCGAACGAATCCCCTGAACCATTACAGCTACGGTGCCATCTGCGGCTGGCTGTTCGGCGGCGTGTGCGGCATCCATTACGCGGACGGCGTACTGACGATTGCCCCGACGCCGGATAAATCGCTGGGCAGCGCCAAGGCTGCCTACGATTCCCCGGCCGGGCGCATTGTAAGCGGTTGGCGGTATGACGGCGATACGGTGACCTATGAGTTTGAGATCCCCGCCAATCTGACCGCCGATGTCACCCCTGCCCGATGGACGCAAGCTGACCCTTGCCCCCCGGAAAACACACAGTATAAGAAGAAAGCGCCTGCCCTGCCGTAAAGTTTACGGCAGGGCAGGCGCTGTTTTTGATAAACTGGAAGTTACCTATTTCAAAACAAAGAGAGAATTTTCATAGCCTTTTACATAGTACCGTATATTTTTTACGCCCTTTTTGAATGATGGTGTGTCCTTCTGCTTCTAATTTTTCTTTCTGTGCTTCAATACCATTTGGGTACTTAGCATTCAGTTCTCCGTTTGCTTTCAATGTTCTCCAATAGGGTGTTTCATCTTCGGAACGCTGATAACTCGCCCACGCTACAATAGAAACAAATATACCCCTGCTGTAATCGGCTCTGTAAAATCTGCACCACTCAACTCCGCAAAGTATTCTCGTATTTTTCCAACAGTAATCACTTTACCATACGGAACTTTTTTCATTACTTTGTCATAGTCAATCGGGGGAGCAAAATACATTTTGTTTCCACCATATTTCTCAATACTTTTCTGGTCTATGATAATTTGAAATTTTGGCATATCCTTACTATCATGCAACATAGCATTAAAATCTTTTTTATCTTCATTTGCCATTTGTGCCACCTCCTACTTTAAGAATAGTCTGTTTGTCATTCTTATGCAATGAGACTATTTAAGAAATTTGACAAACTTCCGATTTTCTGCCCTAAGTATATCACACAAAAAACCGAGTTTCAACGCGGGGAAAGCAAATCCCCTGTCCTTTCGGGCAGGGGATTGCGGTTTAAGTATGCTTTTTCAAATATTCGGCGCTGAGCTGTAAACTCTTGATGGGAGAGTTATCCACCCAGTTGCGGTGGCTTTCAGAATCACGGCATCCACGCCGACGGAAAGCGCCTGTGTCATCAGGCTGTCGAGATCCATATTGCCGGTACCCAGCTCCATGCTGTCGGTTTTCAAAATCGGCGTTACGGCGCTGCCCGAAATGCGGGTGCCGCGGTCGTTGATGTGCCACAGCTTCATGCGGGTGCCAAGACGCTGCATCCACGCAAGGGCGTTCGCGCCGCCCTCGGTAAACCAGTAGCTGTCAAACTCAAAGTTGACGAATTGCGGGTCGGTTTCCTCCAACAAAATGTCGTAGGCACGCTTTTCGGCGTTCACGCGGCGCAGCTCGCAGTTGTTGGTTGTGGTAGAGCAGCTCCACGCCCTCTGCCTTCAGCGCCGCGCCCGCCTTGTTCAGCCGTGCGGCAAGGTCGTGCATCGTGGCTTCATCGCCGTAGTCAAAGCGATACATACCCGTGATGACAACATACTTCGTGCCAAAAGCTCTTGGCTTCATCGGCCACGGCCTTGGCATCGCGCTCCAGACTGCCCAAATCGGTATGCAGGCTGACGACTTGCAACCCCGCTTCTTTGACCAAAGCGTGCCAGTCGAGGTTGCCGCCCTTGCCCACGGGCATACCCGCCGCCTTGGTCAGCAGCCGCACCATAAAGCCGATGGGGTGGATCATAAACCCGCACAGCTCAATGCCGTCGTAGCCTGCGGCCTTCATGGCGGCCAGCGTCTGCCGTGCCTCGTTTTCGTTGCTTAAAACGGTTCCCAGCATAAACTGCTGGACTGCTTTTTGTGGGCATGGTTCAGCCCTCCATCTTGATGATTTTTCCCGTAGTGATGCCGTTTTTCTCGTTGAAGCTGTCCACGCAGACATAGTAATCCTGTCCTGCAATCAGTGTGGACAGCGTCACTTCATCGGCATTGTAGACAAGCCAGCTTTGGTACAGTTTATCCGGTGCAATGCCGTAGCGCACATTGCAGCCCTGCGCGTTTTCAAGGTGCTGCCAGCTGATTTTGCCGTCCAGCGCATCCACGCGCACGGCTTTGGCGTCGGCTTGGGCAGGGCGGTCGCCCTCGCCGTTGCCGAACACCCGCAGCCCGCTGATACGCAGGGTCTGCCCGTAGGGGAGTGCGCCGCCCGTCACGCGGATATACCGCGCACGGATGCCGTCCGCGTATTCATAATAGCCGTTGGAGCATTCGCGGGCGACATCCTCGCGCAACGTCCACACCTTGCCGTCCAAGCTGGTTTCCACGGTGTAATGCGAAATCTGCGGGCGGGTTTCGATGTGGCGGGTCTTGCGGTCATCGCCGTAGCTGTCAGCAGGGAAGTCCACTGCCAGCGCCTCGTCCGCCATATTGACCTGAACTGCGCGCACATCGCAGTCCCTGCCCAAATCCACGCACAGCCATTCGCCGGGCTGGTCGTTGCCCGCGCTCCACCAGCGGCGGCAGTCCTCATCCACGGCGTTGGCCGGGTCGCTGCCCTCGGCGGTGGAGGATGCGGTCACAGCCTTGCGGTAGCTTAACAGCATCCATTTGGGGGCTTGCGCGGCGGCGTCAAATTTGCCTGCCGGGATTTCGTGCGGGTAGTCGGAAAAATTCTGGTTGCAGTAGAGTACGCCGTCCTTGTCAAACCCGGCAGGGAACAGCCCTACGCGGCGCTCAAAGTCGTGGTTGACCGAAATGCGCATCGTGGACGCGTGCCAGTAGTTGCCGTACTTGTCGGCAATCGTGCTGCCGTGTCCGGCACCCGTCATAAACCCACCCGGCTTGGAGGAAAACGGGTTGGACGCTTGCAGCGTGAACGGTCCCAGCGGTGACTTGGAGGTGTACACACCATCTGCGGCGTAGGTGTTGTACTGGGTGCCGGGGCAGGCGTATTGCAAATAATACATACCGTTGTGCTTTGTCATAAACGCGCCCTCGATATAGGGCTTGCTGACGGCGTTGAACATGGCGGTCAGCACTTCGGCGTTCAGCCCCGGTACCTGCGCCATCTGGGGCGGCAGCTCCAGCTTACCGGTTGCCTCGTTATAGAACGGCTTCATGGACTTGTAAAGCACACTGCTCTCTTTTATCCACAATGCCGTTGTTGCCGGGGCGCTCATAGCCCAGTTCGTTTTCACGACCGAAAATCAGTTCTTTCTTTTCTCCGATGGGCGTCATGGCTTCGGGGTCAAGCTCCACGCCCCAGATGTGGGACATGTTGGAGCAGCCCCAGTAGAAATACACGCGCCCATCATCGTCACAGAACATGTCGGGGTCCCAAAAAGTCGAACGGCGCGCTGACCTCGGTAAACGGCTCAGTCAGCGGGTCGGCTGTGCGCAGAATCGGGCAGTTACGCCCCCTTGCGGCTGGCAGAAAAATACAGGTAGTCGCCGACTTGGCGCACATCGGGTGCGTAGTCGTAAATCAGCAAATCGGGGTCGGCGTGGAAATCCCAGTGCAGCAGATCGTCCGAATACCAGAACCCCGCCGACATCGAAACGAACAGGTAGTATTTACCCCTTGAAGTACACCAGTGTCGGGTCAGCACCCTCGCGGAAACCCGCAATGCGCTCACCCTCCTTCATATGCTGGTAGCGGTAGCCCAGATCCAAAGGGTTGCAGTAGGTTTTCATCGTATTACACATCCTTTTTGATACCCTGCAAAACACGGTTCAGCTGGCGTATGCTCTCGGCGTCCGCGCCTGCCTGCTTGAGCATACTCTCCACGGTCATGCGCTGCATGGCGCGCTCCATCATGGCAACCAGCGCCGGATTATCTTTTACGGCGGCGGCTACATCACCGCGGGCGGCAGCCGCCTTGTCGGTAATGGCTTTCAAAACGGGGCCCACCTTGGCGTCCGCCATGGCTGCGGCCATATTGTCCTTGACGCTCCAGCAGGTTTCGTCCAGCTCGCCGTCAAACCAGTTGTTCACGACCTGACGGTTGGACATCGCGTAAGCGGGGTTCGGCTCGGCAACCTTGTTGACCAGAATCACGCTGGAATAGCTATCGGCGCGTGCCTCAATGCTGTGCTTGCCGGTGATGGGCACATTGAAAACGAACACTTTTGTCGCCTTTTTTTCGTTTCGACAAGGTGCCCGTCCTTGTACAGCGAAACCTCCGGCAGGTTGGGTATACTCTGACCTCGGTCACATCTTCGGTGCGATCCACATAGCGGCTGCCGCAGGTATGCACAAAGGGGCTGCTTGCTCCAGTAGGCCTTATACAGGTAGAAGGCGTCCTTCTTGATTTTGCGGTCAAAGGTGACAAGCCCCTTCTGGTTTTCGCCGTTTTTGCCGCCCTCGTCGCGCCCGTCGGCGGCAAAGTCGAACATATTCCAGACGTGGGTCGCCCACAGCCACGGGCGGTCAGCAATCATTTTTGCCATATGCTCGTGGTAGACGCACTGGTAGGTTTCGGTATAGTCGCCTTTTTCGGGGTGGGCGCTTTGGTAGGCAGGGTTGGCGTCTGCGCCATACTCCGAAAAACCGATGCAGCGGTCGGGGTATTTGGCGTGGTAGGTGTCAAAAAGTCGTCGTTCTGTTCCAGCTCACCCAGATACCAGCCAAAATACAGGTTGTGGCTGTTCACATCGGGAATTTCAGAATCGGGCTGGTGATTTCCAGCATAAAGACATTCGCCATCGTGGTCGGGCGGGTCGGGTCAAGGCGGTGCGCCAGTTCGTTCAAGGCGCGGTGGTTTTCCAGCAGTTCCTCATTGACAGCCGACGCGGCAGTAATTTCGTTGGACAGCCCCCATACGGCAATGCAGGGGTGGTTATAGTTCTGCACGATGAGTTCTTCCATCTGGGTCAGCGTGTTGGCGCGCCCGTTGTGCATGTGCATCGTGATGGTAGGGGATTTCCGCCCAGATGACAAGACCCTTTTCGTCGCACAGATCGTAGAACGCCTGCGCGTGCTGGTAGTGGGCAAGACGGATGGTGTTGGCGCCCATTTCGAGGATCAGAGCCAAATCCTCTTCCATCATCTCTTTGGTGATGGCCACACCCGCACCCTTTTTGCGATCCTGATGGCGGGAGACACCACGCAGGGGGATAGGGGCGGCCGTTCAGGATAAAGCCCTTCTGCGGGTCAATCTCAAACTTGCGGCAGCCGAAGCGGGCAGTCTCGGTCTCGCCGTTGTCCAGCCGCGCAGTCACGGTGTAGAGATACGGGTCATCAAGGCCGTCCCACAGGCGGGCATGCTCCAGCGTGAACACAGCCTTGGCGGTGCCGTCCTTGACGGCAACGCTCGTCTGCTGGCCATCCAGCGTGAAGTTGACGCTTTCGGCACCCACCACAGCGGCCTCCACCGTCACTTCACAGCGGCGGGCGTTGAGGTCCGTGACAATCGGCGGCGTGACCTGACGGGCACCGCGCCGTTTTCGGCAAGGGCAAAGTGAACAGCGGGTACAATATGCAGCGTAACATCGCGGTAAATGCCGCCGTAGAAGGTAAAAATCGGCTTTTTGCGGGTAGACGGTATCGTTGTCGCTGTTGTCAACAGAAACAATCAACTCATTTTGCACCATCGTGCAGGGCATCGGTGATGTCCACACGGAAGGTGGAGTAGCCGCCTTTGTGCTCGGCCACTTTCTCACCGTTCAGGCTGACAACTGCAGTCATAGCCACGCCGTCAAACTGCAAAACCGCGCGACCGCCGTCGGGCAGTTCCGGTTTCTCCAGTAGTACGAAGATTGTAGCTGCAGGGTGCCGCGCGGTAGTAGTCGTTGCCCGCCGTCACGACCGTCTTCAGCGTTCCAAGTGTGGGGAAGGGTGACCGGTCGTCATGACCTTCCTGGTAAAGTCCAACCGGTGTTCAACAGAATTGCAGCAATACGCAACCGAACGAGCCTG
>VOFK01002577.1_pt1 | contig 36057 bp, 55 predicted proteins | sample 5384121 | NCBI WGS metagenome assembly VOFK01 (sample SAMN12384730, study PRJNA508395) | human gut metagenome | isolation source: healthy gut J | host: Homo sapiens | reverse complement strand
CATTACGTATTGCTTCAATCTCGGCCTGCCTCGGCATTATTCGGTCTTTGGCGCGACGCTCATTGAGTTCGGCTTCTTCCGGTGCCTATGAGCTTCCGTCGGCTATTGCCATCGCTGTTATGCGCCGCCCGCTTCGCCCGATCCTCGGCGCGGGCTACGGCTGGCTGCTCAATAAGATCAAGGGCGGCGAGATGATGATCGCGACATATGTCGGCTTCTCGTCCGTCTCCTTCATGTGCATGATGTGGCTGCTGCTGCCGTACAAAAGCCAGACGATGGTGTGGGGCTTTGCCGGCTAGGGCCTGAGGACGACGATATCCCTTGAGGGCTTCTACGATAAGGTCCTCGCAAACTTCCTGCAGATCAATATCGGCAACCTCTCCATCCCGACAGGTACGCTGCTGTTCTTCGCGCTGCTTGCCTTCCTCATGTGGGCTTTCCTGCACACCAAGACCGGCACCGCGATGACCGCCGTCGGCTCGAACCCTTCCTTCGCCAAGGCAGCAGGCGTCAGCATCGACAAGATGCGTATGCTCTCTGTTATTATGAGCACATGGCTTGCCGCCGTCGGCATCCTCGTCTATGAGCAGGGGTTCGGCTTCATCCAGATCTACACCGCGCCTTTCTACATGGCGCTGCCCGCCGTCTCCGCCATCCTTATCGGCGGCGCGTCCGTCAACAAGGCGTCCATCGCCAATGTCATCATCGGCACGTTCCTCTTCCAGGGCATCGTCACCATGACGCCGACCGTAATGAACTCCATGATCCACATTGATATGAGCGAGGTCATTCGTATCATCGTCTCCAACGGCATGATCCTCTACGCTCTGACCAGAAAGAACGGAGGGATCGAAATGAAAAATAAAAAACGTAAGCAAAGAGGCGTCGTCCCTTTCGGTAAGAGAGTTCTGGGCTTTTGTGCAGAACAACTCCGTGCCGCTCATGTTCGTGCTCATCTGCATCATCTGCATCCCGATATCCGGCTTCTCCGTAGGCTACCTTATAAACGAGATCGTCACCCGTATGGGCAGAAACATCTTCCTCATCCTCTGCCTGCTCTTCCCGATAATGGCCGGTATGGGTCTCAACTTCGGTATGACCCTCGGCGCAATGGCCGGTGAGATCGCGCTGATTTTCGTGGCTGACTGGCAGGTGTGGGGCATCCCCGGCGTTGTACTGGCGATGATCCTCTCCGTGCCGTTCTCGGTCCTCCTCGGCATGCTCTGCGGAAAGCTCCTCAACATGTCCAAGGGCAGAGAAATGATAACCAGCTATATCATAAGCTTCTTCATAAACGGCGTGTATCAGCTGATCGTGCTGTTTACATGATGGGCTCCATGATCCCCATCAAGCACTTCTCGCTCAAGCTGCCCCGCGGCTACGGCATCAGAAACACCGTCAGCCTCCTCAATATGCGCCAGTGCGTGGATAACCTGCTTGCCGTGAGCATCGGCGGCGTCAAGATCCCCGTGCTCACCTTTATCATCATTGCGCTGTTCTGCCTGTTCATCGTTTGGTTCAGAAAGACCAAGCTCGGTCAGGATATGCGCGCAGTCGGTCAGGATATGGAGGTCGCGCGCGACGCGGGCATCAAGGTCGAGCGCACGAGAATAATCTCCATCGTCATGTCCACCGTGTTCTCCGGCTTCGGCATGATAATCTACCTGCAGAACATGGGCAACATCGCCACCTACTCCTCGCATTCGCAGATCGGCATGTTCTGCATCGCGGCTCTGCTCGTCGGCGGCGCGTCCGTTGACAAGGCCTCGATCGGCAACGTGTTCCTTGGCGTCATCCTGTTCCATACGATGTTCATCGTCGCGCCCTCTGCCGGTGCGAAGATAACGGGTGACTCGATGATCGGCGAATACTTCCGTGTGTTCGTGTCCTACGCGGTCATCACCGTCGCGCTCATCATGTATGAGACGAAGAAGCGCAAGCAGAAGAGTATGCTTGGGCAGCAGCTCCAGCGTGAGCAGGAGGAACAGGGATGAAACATAAAAAAGAGATTTTTCATAAGGCTTGCTACCGTCCTCGTCCTCATCGGGATCGCCGTGCTGATGTACTTCCTCGGCCGCGGGCCACACCGTGTATTTTGACAATAAGAAGCTCGAGTACGACGGCGTCGCCTACGGTACGCCATATAAGGTCGAGGTGTACGTCAATGGTGAGCGCGCCGCCAAGCTCTACGATAAGGAGCGCGGCTCATCCATCTGCATCGGCGCGAACTTCAAGGTGGAGCTCAAGGTCACGCAGGAAAAGGGCGGCATAGAGACGGAAGAAACCTACAGTATCAAGCTTCCCTATGATAAGGACGGTCTCATCGTCAATCTTCCCGGCCTCATGGCAGGGCTCCGCAGGATGTGTATATGACCGAGTTCATATCCACTGAGGAGTTGACTCCCGCGGAGGAAGAAGTTGTCACGGATGAATTCGGCATGGACGCTTCCAGCGATTTCTGACCTTGGCGTATAACCGAAAAAGCTTAAACCAAAACCGGATACGGCCGTCATCCCGACAGGCCGTATCCGGTTTCGCGCGGCGGAAACAATATCCCCTGAAAGCGCGTCTATAGTGTTATTATAATATAGCCCGCGCTGATGCCGCGGAAGGAGTGTGAATATGCGCCGTATAAGCTGCTTTAATTTGATATCCCTGTTCCTGCTTGCCGTGTGCCTGCTGCTGACAGGCTGCGTCGCACCGTGGCGCAGTGATAGCATGCCGGAGGACGCCGGGGCGGATGTCTGCCGCGCCGCGCTGCTGTATAAGGACGTTCTGGACGCAAATTGCATGGGCGACAGCGGGGGAAATACTTGCTGTGCTTGAACAGAACGGCCTTGCGGCCATAGACGACGCGGGGGAGTGCAGCTTCGTCAACCCGGATGTTATCCGCAGCTTTTTTGCCGAAAAGGCCGCGGGCGGCACGCCGTCCGTGCGCTTTTACCGCGTCTGCTATGACGGCGGCCTGAGCTGCACCACTCTTTATTATGCGGATGGGTGGCGGTGCCGGAATACGCGCGCCGCGTGGCGTGATGACACGCCTCAAGTGACCTTCACCGCCGATTACGCCCTCACGGCGCTGTTCCTCTCCGAAAAGGAAAGTCTCATATACACCTGTGCCATCCCCGATAATACCGCCGCCAGCAAGCACGACGGATATATCGAACCCACTACGGTGATCCGCCTAACGCCGAAGGCTCCCTGTTTGTGCCGAGGCGGAGGAAAAATTCCTCGCCGGTATCGGCTATAATTATAATGGCCTCTTCACGCGCACACTTGGACGGCCGACAGCCTTGACAGTGTCTGCCTGAATGACCTGTATCTCTCGCTGTGGCGGCTGGAGCACGGCGATTATATCTATTATTTCAACGACCCCTATCCCCAAATGGACGGCACGGCGTTTTCCCTCGTGCCGGGGCGGAGTTTGAAGCGCTCATCATGAAGTATCTGGACGTGCCGCAGGAGTATATCCGGACGCATGCGCAGTATGATGCGGAAATGGCGGCCTATCCGGTGTATGTCCAGGGCCCGCATGACGGCGTGTCCGACAGTATGCCCACGCCAGAGGTGACGGCCGTTCAGCGCAACGCGGACGGCACGTATACTCACGGTGGACGCGGTGTATCCCGCCTATGCCACGGACCGAGCATTCACCCACATCGTGACCGTCAGACCGGAATCGGACGGCACGTTCCACTACGTGTCCAATACGCTCCTGCCCTCGCCGGACAATATACTGCCGCCCTATACGAGCCGTATGCCCAATGCCTGACGCGGCATAGCCGAATTAGTATAGAAAATAAAAAAACCGTCGCAAGCATAAAAGCTTGCGACGTGTTGGAAAAGGTAGGCCATTTTGATAGAAAGCGGTCAGGGGGGTGCATTTTGTCGAGGGGGTGCATCGTGAACGATTAGGGGAACAGGCTATTACGAATTTTCTTCCAGATAACATCGGATTTCGGAGATGAACCGCTCTCCGCACTTGTTGTACAGTTTTTTCCCCTGTGCCTGCAAGTTTTATAAAAAAAGACTCTTTGTCCTGCGGAAGATAGGGTAGCCATACTCACGAGCGCCTTCTTTGTTTACCATTACCGGGATGCGTTCACGGTATAGGAGATTGCTGAGATGCTTGAGCAACTTCAAATCTGTGGCAATCGCCCCGTCGTCGTTGCAAATAGCATCATAAAAGGTAATCGGGTATTCATGCTCGCGCTCAATCTCTGTCAAATCCGCAGCGGGGTCATAAAGGTAGACCCGTTTGTATGCGATATTCGGCTTGGACACTATTACATGATATGGCGCGCTGCTATTACCCAACTCACCTTTATTGAATGTGTGAGTATATGTAAGCGACCCATCAGGAGCAACTATTGAATACACTCCAATATCTTCAGCGCCCATCTCATCTCTATGGGCCTTCATTTTTTAGTTTTAAGATAAGAAACACTTTTTGCAACATTGATGGGGATAGACGATTTTGCATCGTGCCCAAATAGAAGTGTATACTGCTCTTTATTGGGGAATGGAATGTCATATTTGTACATTTCAGCTACTCCGTTTTTCATCACCGCTTTTTAGTGGGCGATCTGCAATCCCTTATTGCTGTCCAGTTCAAAGCCGATTTGCCAGAAACCCATATCCAGCATTTTCATTTGAGGATATGGTAATCCTTCAACAGTAAGTGTTTTTCTCGTCGCTTCGAGCTGTGTTTTTTATTCTCCTCATAAAAAATCTACAAAGTTTCAACAGGGATTTTATGTTATAGAGTCCTGTCGTGACGTTTTGATGCTTGACGCCCATGATGAAATATCTGTCATACGCAGGCACACATCCCAATGCACCCATCAATACCTTTGTGATCAGTGTATCTGACAGCTTGTTTTTCGGGCATTCTTCTTTAACGTCCAACCTGACGGAATCGTAGTATTCTCCTATGTAAGAATTGAGTTTCCCCAACATGCACTGCGTTTCCCGATTTCTGTACTGATAGCAATCGATGCCAGCCAATCCATCGTATTCTGGGCTTGAGAATTTCTTTTCACAATTGAATATGAACACGATAATCCTTTTGGAGAAGGAATGATGAGCTCGATACATACCCCAGCTCGCCAAGTAAAATGCAAGCTGCAGGCTCAGATAGTCATGATCGACCTCGGATTGATTTCGTGCCCTCATAAAGTGACTGTAGCAATGCTCCCAAGAGCGGAATCTCCCGTTTTCATCCGCCTTTAGCTGATTGTAAAAACTCCGCTGCAGACCGGATTATCAAATCTGCCGTTGTCAAGGCTTCACCCCCTCCGCTGATTATTCATTGATAACGCTCTGATTATCGACCCATTTCTGTAGCTTCTTCGTTGTTGATCAGAATCTTCGAGCCGATACGGATAGATGGGAAATCGTCCCTGTGAATCAACGTATACACCGTGGCGCGTGAAGGCCCTAACGTCTCCGTTGCTTCCCGGACTGTAAGGAGCATTTTTCTCTGCCCGATATTCTTAACAGGTTGGACTGCGGGAGTGGCGCTATCGATACGCCCAATTCATCCGCAAGTGCATTCAAGCGGGAGGCAGTATCCGAGAGGGCTTTTTGTCTCCTGCCGGAGCTTTCTCGCTATTTCACCATATCGCATAATCTATGCTCCTTATTCTCGTTCAGCCCAAGAAAACGTATCCTTTAATCCGTTGTGCCAGTTCCACTGAATGAGTTTATCATGCTGTAACCGCCCGACAACAATTCCGGGATGAATGTCGATTTGAGCAGCAAATCGGCAAATATCTGCGTCATAGAACCGATGACTTCTTTACAAACGCCCGATATGCAGTGGGCGGAATCAGAAAATCCCGAGAGATTCTATCGGCCTCTTTCTCCATGTCGGTATCTTCGATCTGATCGCAATCAAGGAACACCATTTTTTTGTGCTCGCAGAGGATGTGCGCTGCCTCATGGAAGAAAGTAAACCAGAAGTGGTCGTTCTTTTGTATCGGAGACTCATCTGGATACACGGCGTATCATTGATCCAGTATGCGGCTCCGCATATGCCTGATTTCGGGATTTCCCGAACAAACAGCAGTTCCACACCAGCTTCTCTGCAGAGCATTTGCATTTTTTCGCCCAAGTCATCTGGCGGGGCTACGGTCAGTTTCCGGATGGATTTTAATGCCTCTCTGAACTTCTCTTTTGAGTACGAAGGGAGTATTGAAACAATCGGGCTTGCAGATATCTGCCCGGCTCTAATCCACGCACTGGTATTTCCAATTTTGGCTGTCGCTGCGCCTGTTATTCTACATGCTGCCGGAAGATCACTACAATACAGGGTGTTCCAGCTACTAATATCAACGCATCCGAAGAAGGAGAGCAGATTGCGTGCTTTCGCCCCAGCATCCGTCCCTGCTGCAGTTTCTTTAACGTAGCCTGCTTTCACTAAATAGGCGTAATCAAACTGTTCAAGCCAGATTATTGTTTCTTCCTGCGCCGCAGAATACTGCTGTTCAGTTTTTTCCTGCTGTTGGAAAAGATCATAAGTGTTTTGGATAGAGAGCCAATACTTCGCGGTATAATCACTAAACACTTTCTCCAGTGCGTGCGCAATATCAACCGTGACGGAGGCTTTACCGTTAATGATATTACTGATATGCTTTTTTGAGATTCCGAGCCGGATTGCAAGCCCGCCTGCGACATATCCCTTGCATCGAGCAATTCCTCAAGATACTCGCCCGGATGTATTGCATAGTTGGGTTGGAATATATACTTTTTATTCGCCATGATAATCACCTATCCAAACTATCTCAACTATAGTCACTTTTTTCCAGATCAACGCCGCCATCTTCCTTGAGGGGGACAGGATCATTCGCCGGAACAAAAAAACGATCCGAAACGGGTGCTTAACATCTACAGCATACTGTCCTTTCCGATCGCCCTTTAGTTGATGCCGTCTCGGAGGCGGGAGCGGGGATATCTGAGATAGGTTATCGACACCATGTAGCTCAAATAACCTTCGCTGTATTTTTCGTGCGTTTTGCCCATATTCTCTCTGCAGCAGTTTTTCATCTGAACAGATCTTCTGCAGCTTTTTATCGGAGAACAATACTTCCAAAGAGCCACCTTCTTGCATATGACCTATATGGTAGTATACACTCCTGTACAAATGATGTCAATGTTTTTGATAACCTTTTTGGTTATCATTTTATGGCGTTATCTCCGAGCCATTCCAGAACTTGAATGTCAGGTCCCCATCTCGGCTGACGGTCACGCACTCGATCGTATCCAGCCAGAGCCGTACGTCAAAGTGCTCCAGCGGCTGATCCAGCTCCCGGAGCCGGAACATGAAGCCGCCGATGGCATCTGCTTTTGCCATCCGTTCGGTGCGCTTTCTCTCCAGCTCCTTGACCCGGTCCTGCGCCTTGTCATAGCGTTCCACCAGCCCGTTGTATCGGGCAAGGTAATCGCCCTGATCCAGCGCCGTGGAGCTGTTCTCATCGACGCAGCGCTTGGTCAGCTCGGCCACCACGTCCAGCTCCCTCAAGAAGCTGCTGCATCTCCCGGTCGATGTCGGTGCAATCCGTGAGCTCCGCCTGTATCACCCGGCAATCCCTCAATCAAGTGCTCCCGGTCCGGCAGGAGCTGGTTGTACGCTTCGAGGAACTTGGCCTTGATGAAGTCTTCTGTCAAGTGCGGGGTGCCGCATTTGTATTCCCCTTAAACTTGTGATTGCATTGCCAGATCACCCGGCGATATTTGTCCGTGCTGTTCCAGACCTTCGAGCCGAGATAATGGCCGCAGTCGCCGCAGATCAGGCGGCAGGAAAAATGGTCTTGCCGCTGTAGCCCGGCCCAGCGCCTTTCTCCGGGCCATCTCTTCCTGTACCCGGTCGAATAGGAGCGGGTCGATGATGGCCTCGTGGCTGTTCTCCACATAGTACTGCGGGACCTCACCCTCGTTGACCTTCATTTTCTTCTGCAGAAAATCAACCGTGAACTTCTTTTGTAGCCGCGCATCGCCTTTGTACTTCTCATTGGTCAGGATACTCTCCACCGTTCTGCCGACCCACTTCTCTTTGCCACCCGGTGTGGGGATGCCCTCGGCGGTGAGCTGCTTGGCGATGGCGGTGATCGTTTTCCCGCTCATGAAAAGATCGTAGATGTAGCGGACGATCTCTGCCTGCTCCGGCACGATTTTCGGGAGCCCGTCAGGGCCTTTCTCGTAGCCAAGGAACTGCTTGTAGGGCATGGACACCTTACCGTCTGCAAAAGCGCTTCCGCTGGCCCCATGTCACGTTCTCGGAAATGCTGCGGCTTTCCTCCTGGGCCAGCGAGGACATGATGGTGAGCAGGAGCTCGCCCTTTCCATCGAAGGTCCAGATGTTCTCTTTCTCAAAATAGCACTCGCACCCGGCATCCTTCAGCTTTCGGATGGTGGTCAGGCTGTCCACTGTGTTTCGGGCAAAGCGGCTGACGCTCTTTTGTGACGATCAGGTCGATCTTCCCGTCAAGGGCGTCCCGGATCATCTCATTGAAGCCCTCGCGGTGCTTGGTGTTCAGGCCAGAAATGCCCTCGTCGGTGTAGACCTTCACAAACTCCCAATCGGCATGAGAAGTGATGTACTGCGTGTAGTAATCGATCTGCGCCTCATAGCTTGTAACCTGCTCATCGCTGTCGGTGGACACTCTGGCGTACCCAGCTACCCGGCGTTTCACCGTTGCGACAATCGCCTGTCGCGTCAGCGGATTGATGGTCGGCGGGATCATCGTCACCGCCCGTACTGCTTTCGCCATTATGGTTTTCTCCTTTGCTGTCTTGTGCGCTCGGCTGCGGCCTGCCGCATTTCCGGGGTCCAGCTCTGGGCGCGGGAGGGCTTCTCCCATTTGATCTCCGTTGTATGGCCGTCCCGGAAGCGGAAGGTCAAAATGTGATCCGCGCCGGAAACCACCGACGCAATCCGCTCCCGGAAGGCGTCCTCATCATAGGCATCAAGCCCCCAAAGCATCAGCCGCCGCCTGCTGGAGAACATCCTCCCGGATCTGTAGGCCGGAGCAGCCTGCCTTGCCTTGCATGGCGTAGGCTCCGCAATTCCAAGCGTGGTGGTTGTGATTCTTGATGCGCTTGTACTTTTCACCGCACTGACCGCAAACGATCATCCCGGAGAAAGCGCATCGCGTGGGCCGGGACCGTTGGGCTGCCGCGGCGGCGATCTCATCCAGTCTGGCCTTTGCCGCTGTGAAGGTTGCTGCGTCAATAATCGCGGGTGCGTCTCCTCTGCATAGAACATAGGGAGCTCCCCGCGATTGACTGTTTTCTTCTTCTCGATGTGGTTATTCCGAAAGTGCTTCCAGAGGAGTGCGTTCCCGGTGTACTTCTCGTTGGCAAGGAGCTGGCGGAGCCGCTGCGGGGTCCACCGTCCATCAAACACGCCCGTGATGCCACGCTCGTTCAGGTCGGCTGCAATGGCGTTCATGCTTTCGCCGTCGATGAAGCGCCGGAAGATCTCGCGGACCAATTCCGCTTTCTCCGGGTTGACAGTGACGCCGTCTTTGCCGATGTCGTAGCCCAGCATAAAGCGCCAGTTGAGAAGCTCTCCCTTTTCAAAGCCCTTGCGGACCCGCCACTTCTGATTCTCGCTTGCCGAGCGGCTTTCTTCCTGCGCGTATGACGCAAGGGACCGTCAGCATCAGCTCACCGTCTGAGCTCATCGTGGATGTTCTGTTCTTCTTCAAAGAAAACGTCGACGCCCAGCTCCTTCAGCTCCCGGATGGACTCCAGCAACGTCACGGTGTTACGGGCAAATCGGGAGATGCTCTTGGTGATGACCATATCGATCTCCCCGGCGCGGCAGGCTTCGAGCAGGCGCTGGAAGTTGTCGCGGTTGTCCTTGGTCCCCGTCAGGGCTTTGTCTGCGTACACGCCACAGTAGAGCCAACCGGGTGTTTTTGGATCAGGTTACTGTAGTAGCTGACCTGCGCGGGGAGCGAATGCAACATGGCATCCTTTCCCGTGGAAACTCGCGCATAGGCTGCGACCCGGAGCACATCAATGCGCCGTGGGGCCACAAACTCGACCCGCTTAATCGTCCGTTCCATTCGTCTCACCTCCTGCGGTTTGTCGTATATTACCTCTGTTCCGGGAGGTTATCAACGGATTTCGGCAGCATATACTCGACAAAGATAAGCCCTTGCGATTGGCTATAATTCTATCGATTTTACCGTAGTCTTTTGCCGTGATAATGCCCTCATGAAGCATACCCTCGACCAGCGCCATCGTGGCCCTGTAATCGATCAGGCGCTCCTGATAATCCTTATCCATCAGCAGCACCGCCCTTCCGTCTGGCATTGGCCACGCATTCCCGTGAGCAGTATTTGCGGTTGGGGTTGCCGATGCTCTGAAACTCCCGGCCACAATATGGGCAGGTGAACGTGTAGATTGCTTTGTGCTTGACCTCATCCCTATGGCTATTCCAGAAGCGCATTCTACAAGAGTCAGAGCAGTACAAACGCGGCTTTGCCTGTGGAATTCGGCGGATCGGTTTTCCGCATCCCCGGCAGAAAGCCTGCGGCTCCTCGGCAGGTGGAGCGTCGACCTTGTGCCTGCGACAATAGGGTTTTCACGCTGTTGACCGGGAGCCCGGTGAGGGTCGCGATCTTCTTGTAGCCCAGCCCACGCTGCTGCAGATCGCGGATCGTCTTGATTTCTTCTACTGTCATAAAGCTCACCTCTACTATACGGCCACGGGAGCGGGTGAAACTTAACCACTATATGAAAAAAAAGCCCTCCGAGAAAAATCCCAGAGGGCAAATTAAGCAGTATCAGATTGTGGTGGCGTAGTCAAGACTGATCCAGCCAGCGCCGGATTTCAGTCGGCCCCAGCCAGCCGAAGACCCTTCACCCGGCTGGACGGCCACGATGGTGAACACGCCTTTCCCGGTGAAGCGCCCGGTCGCATCATAGTTGGTGCCGGGGCCTTTGCGGATGTTCAGGTCAGTCACTTTGACCCACACCCGGAAAGGAACAGCCGGGGTTTCCACTTTCTGTTCCACGGGATAGACCACATTGCCGTCGGCATCGAACACAGAATAGCCCGGATGGGCATCCGCGCTGATCTTCGCATTGGCCAGCACCTTGTAGGCTCCAACCTGTGACTTGGCATCGGCCCACGTTTTGCGGACCCGGTAGATCTGCGCCTTCGGCTGCTCCGGCTCCGCAGGCTTGGCAGGCGCTTCTGTGGTACCGCCCAAAAGCAGCAGTAACCTTGCTGGCAAGGTCGCCCAGCCTTCTGTACAGCCAGTCGCCGGGGCAGGACTTATTGGCAAACCAGCGGTGAACGGTAATGACCATTTCATCAGCGGCGGGGTTGTAGGCAAGGGTCTTGTCCTTATCTCCCAGCCACAGGAGCTTGGTCTTTTTCCGTTCCTCCGGCAGATGTCAGTGCAGAGCTTGATGAGGGTCGCGTAGACGGGCTGTTCATCGTGTACGGTTCTTTTGGTATCGCTGGCGCACTCGATGGTGACGGCCCTCTGGTCGTTGGCATTGGAGGAGGTACACCATGAGCGGTTTTTCTCCCTCAACATAAAGGCCGACACGACCATTGCGGTCAATGCCGTAGTTGGAGGACGCCTGCGTGGAGGACTTGGCAAACCAGTCCCCAAGCCCCCTCCGCAGTACACTGCCCCACGACGCAGTGCGGAGAAATACGGTCAATGGCGTGGGTACGCTGTCCGGAGTGGTTGGGACTCAGGCGCGTGTAATCCACCATGCCGCTATTTGTGTAAGCCATTACTCCTCACCGTCCTTTTCAGATCGGTCATGGAGCTGCTCCAGCACGGCCTTCAGCTTTGCGGGAATAGGCAGGCCGAGGTGGGCTGCGTTTTCCACGAGGGAGACTCCTTCATTGGACAGGTAAAAGAAAATGACGGCGGTCCGAAGTACACCCGCTGCGCCGAGAATCTGCAGGTCCATCAGATGGCCGACACCGACCAGCACAAAAGATCAGGACCTTTTTGAAGATACCCCGGAAACCGATCTCCGAGGACAGCTTCTCCACGATGATGGCGCACATGATCCCGGTGAGATAATCCAGAATCACAAAGGCAAGCAGCGTGTAGAGCAGGCCATCGCAGCCGCCGAGGAAGTAGCCGAGCCAGCCGCCCACGGCGGTGAACACGAGCTGAATGGAGTTCCAAAATTCTTTCATGTGAGTACCATCCTTTCATGAATGCATAAAATAAGCGACTGCCCGAAAGCAGCCGCAGGTGTATGGAATTGTGCGTATTACAGGAAGCCCAAGGGCGTGAGAGGAATGCGAGAGGTATCAACATTGTCGATCCACGAGGGGCGAACCGGGATGGTCAGTGTTTTGGTCACATTGAGCCATGCCAGATACCATGTCCGCAGCTCACGCCACTGTGTGAGGGTCAGGCAGGAGTACCAAATCCAGCCTCGGTTGATGACGTAAAAGCACTCGGTTTCCCGACGCAGTCGAAGGTTGCTCTGCTGCGCCTCCAGCTGATCCGCGTCATCCTTCTCTTTGTCAAACAGCAGCTTCCCGTCTTCCAGCTTGAAGCCGGAGAAGCGGTCAAGGAACGTGTCAAAAGTATTCCGGCACATCAACCTCAGTGCCGCCGTTATCTCCAACCATGCACCAGCCGTTGACATAGCCGTTTTCATCAAAGGTCACTTTCATGTGCACTCCTTCCTTAGTTGACGCCGTATACGGCGATGATTTGCCCGAGCTGTTTTCGGCCCTTGTAGGCAGATAGCAGGTACCCCGGAATAATACAGGTTGAAAGAGTAGTAATAGGATTCATCCGAAATCTGATATGCCACGGCGCTTGTCGTAATCGCAGCCTTCGGTACAATGATGGGCGTTCTGGAGCCAGAGGATGATGGCTGACCGATGATCACGTAGTAATTGTAGTTCCCGTAGTTGAACGAGGTGCTGCCCGTGGTAACTGTCCCGCTAAAGAGCATCGTCGCGTATATTCCAAGATTAGTCCGGGCGGCTGCAGCATTTGTAGCCCCGGTCCCACCGTAGGCAATGGCCAGCGCGTTAGTAAGCGAAATGCTGTCCCATGAGTTGCGGTCATATGCGGTCTTTACTGCTGCCGCTGCGGCAGCGAGATCGGTAGCGGTCGAAGTGACACTATTGACCAGCTTAGTTACACCATAGTAGCTGGTGGTTGCCTGCGCCAGATTGACGCCGACATAAAAGGAGCCGGCGTAGACGAGAAGGACAGTCTGATTGGGTCGCCAGATACCCACAGACGGGATAAAGTTTTTATACTGAACGATGTACTTTGCACAGGTATCTGCCTTCAATACCGTGTGGTGGCGAGGAGCAAATCGATATACTGCCTCGCGTGTATATCTCCGATGTCTCGCCCCGGTGTCGGACTCGTCCACAATGGTCAGCTCCATGCTGATGACGCCGTTGATGAGTTCGGCCAGCCGCGCCTGTGATTTCCAGAAGCAGGTTATACGGGATCGTCACATCCTCCCATACCTCGGTGCGCCAGACCCAGCCAATTTCGGCTACGGCATCCGCATCGTACACATAGTTCACGCCACCATTGACCGAGGAAATATCCACGCGCTTATCTGTCTCAACTTCATGACCCTCGGCGTCAGTTTCCTTTGATGATCGCACCCTGCGGAGCAATGCAGAAAATCCGTGCCATATGGTCACGAGTAATTTTCACATCGAGTAGGTTTTTCCCGTACTGACCGTCTGTATCGATGCGGAGCTGAAGTCCTCCAAATAATCCAGATACTTCACATCCCCGGAATAGCGCACAGTCAAGTAGCCGCCGTGCGTTTTTGATGAGCTTGTCCCGGATCGCATCCAGCGTTACAGAATACCCGAGTTGCTATACGCGATGTAGTCGTTATCGTCGGTGACCGTGACATTGCCGAGAGCAAACTGCTTCTTTTCCCTCGACGGTCGCATTGTGCCGTGTGATGAACATCTCCAGCAGGCCGCGCAGTGTCCCTTTGTAGGTGTATGGCGGCTGCACGGTGTCCTTCAGGTATGCGAGACAGGACTCGCAATTCCAAGTGTGGGTATTATTAAAATCGCTCCCGTCATCAAGCGCCCTGCCCTCCGAACACTACCTCGTCGCCCTTCTTGCAGATGATGGTGGAAGAAATAGGCTTGATCGAATTGATGTAGGGATGGTTGTAAGGAGCAGAAAGTGTCAGGCAATCAATGTTCTCCGCATCCTCCTGCACTTTGGCTTGGGTAATCGCCAGCTTCGACATCTGAGGATGATAGAACAGAGCACCATCCACATAGACGCGAAACAGCTTCATAGCCTGCCCCCTCCCTGTAGGTGAATGTGGTGGCCCCGCTGCCCGTGATGGAGATTGTGTTAGCCCCATACGCCAGCTCCAGCTCCGGGAACTCCCACTGTTCCCGCACTGACAGATTTGCGGAAGCTGTCGCTGCCGACCTGCCATGCCAGTGCCGTTTCCGCTGTGGTCTTTACGACAGGGACAACGGGCATATAGTCATTGGAGAGAATTACGCTTCCGCTCCCGGTGATAGTAACAACGGTCTCCTCCACATAATAGCGGTAGGCGTCGGCGTCCGTGCTGGACAGCACAAGAGTGCCTTCCCCGTGAGCGGATCATAGGTCGGGGCCAGCTCCACAGTCCCCATGACATACAGAGATGGGTCCTCTGTGCAGATGACCTTCACAAGCTGTCCGGCGTAGCGGTTGGCGATCTCGCTTACCATAGTGTCGAACTCAGCGCGGGTACCGAGCATGGTAAAGGTAAGGTCAAAGGACCGGGGCTGATAAGCGACCCGGCCCAGCGCCTTTGTGTATCGGATAGGAGAATTTCTCCCCGGCACCACAAGAATCTCTGACTGCGACTGCGGGGTTGGAAAGTTGATCCGCTCCCGCAGCCAGCCCAAGTCCATCATGGACGTGCCGTTGATTGTGATATCAGGTTTCATAGCGGGATCACTTTCTTGTCCTCGTTGTAAACGGCACCGTTGGCCATCTGGCAGAGCTTGTTGGCCAGAGAAGCCGCATTGACGGCGTCGATCTCCTCACCGCCGAGGGAGACGACCAGCTCCTTCTTCAGGGTACTGTATGTTTCCCATTCCTCGTCCGAGAGCGATACCCGACCTCGTTCATCACCTGCTCCGGCATCCGCAGGTGATCTGCCGCCTTCATGCTGATCGTGATATCCGAGATGGCGTCGTAGATCTGTTCCTCCGCGCCGGGGAGGGGCTTGTAAGAGTAGACGATGGTGCCGTTGCGCTTGTCCGGGGCAAAGTAGCGGTTGCGGTAATGGGTGATGAAGCGCCCCAGCCGCTTGCCGAGATCAAGGAGCCGATACTCGGCCCAAAGGTCCATCAAGCCGTTGCTGCTGGGGGTCCCTGTCAATCCAACGATGCGCCGGACGCCGGGGCGCACCTGCAGCAGGGCGCGGAAGCGTTTTGCCTGATAACTCTTGAAGCTGGACAGCTCGTCGATGACCACCATGTCGTAGTCAAACGGCAGGTTGCTCTGCTCGATCAGCCACTGCACGTTTTCCCGGTTGATGATGTACATGGAAGCGTCCTGCATCAGAGCGGCTTTCCGCTCCAGCTCCCGTTCCGACCGCCACCGAGAAGGTCAGGCCCCGGAGATGATCCCATTTGCGGATCTCCGCAGGCCACGTGTCCCGCGCCACACGGAGCGGGGCGATCACCAGCACCTTGCGGATCAGGAAGCTGTCGAGACACAGGTCGAAGATGGCGGTCAGCGTGATGACGCTCTTGCCAAGGCCCATATCCAGCAGTACAGCGGAAACCGGGTGCGTCAGGATGAAATTGGTCGCGTAGGTTTGGTAGTCATGAGGACTGTATTTCATTGAGGACACCTCCGATCTGCTCTGTGCTGCTCACGCAGTACCCGAAAAGCCAAGTGCTTCTAACTGCCTTTTTCGCCTTACCTGCAGCGGACGGATCTTCTTTCCATCAGCCTTAAGTTCAACGAAGTGGGACAGGCTCGAATTGCGGCTTCCTTCCGGGATTACCGTAGAATCCGCCATCTCCATCGACTCAAAGGCGTAGTCCGCCAGATAGTCCATGATCCTTTGCCCATGTGCGCACACAGGCTCGCGATATTTTTTATTTCTCAAGCGGGGATCAGCCGCTATGAGTGCAAATGAAAAAGGCCGGAACAAAACGGGTATGGTTGTACCCGCATTGCTCCGGCCTTAATGGTGGCGTTCAGCCCCGGCGGTCAGTCAGCAAAGCTCTTACTGCCTGCGGCGTTTATCGCCGCTGTGCTTTCGACTTTTCAGTTTTAAGGGTCGCCATGTTGCAGAGGAAGAACCCTTTGCAGATGGGGCATCGCGCTGATACGGTGATCGGTGCCTTCCCGTCAGAGAGGACTTCTCCTCGGTGACAGTAGGGACAGATCAGGTGGTGCTGAGATCTTTTGCCATTTTTGCCCTCCTGCAATATGATGTAATCTTGTAAGCTAAATTGCTTTACGCCTTAGGCAAAAAACCAGCGGGTGGTGAGACCCGCTGATGGGGCTCAACATACGAAATCGATGAAATCGTAGTAGGCCAGATTGTTGAGGTAGTCTGTGAGGTCGTTTTTAAGGGGATGAGCTTGAGCTCACGGAGACGATAGAGCGCGGCTTCCGGGGACACGTTGAAGGTGGTGGCCATGTCCGTGATCGTCTGGAAGTTCTGATAGACAGGGTCCTTCGCTGCGTTCCGGGTATGTACGATCTTAACTGTGTCGCTGGGCATCATGAATGCGGAGGAGAAGTAGTTTGACTGCCACTCCATGCGCTCTGCATCGGTCCAGTAGCGAGGATCGGTCTTGCTCGATTTGCCAGCGTCGATGCGGCACTGGATCATGGGTGGATGTGCATCTGTGAACATACAGGTCTGATTAGGGTCATAGGCAAAGAACGCCGTATGAAAAGATGTCATGTCCACCTTCGTGACCGAGCGTAAATCGATACCGATGCTCCTGCTTCGGGTCCTCAATGAGCCGCCGATCAATGATGACTGTCCGTGCATCCGCATGGATATACTCCGCCCGATTCGTCTCCGGGCAGAAAACCGGGACGCAGTCGGTGTCATTGAACACGGTCATCCCCAAGTAGACCCCGTTGTGGGAGAGGTACTGATAGTCCAGCGTCATCCCCAAGTAGCATTCGATGAATTCCTCCATCTTCAGTTCCTGCGGCACCGTCAGTGCCTCCGGCTGGAAGTCACGCACGAAGTTGTGTGCGATGACTTCGATATCTCCTTTGCTCAGTACAGGCACACCGTTCTTCTTTTTTTCTGAACGTAGGAAAATACATAGGCGAGATTACCCCTTCCGATTTCGAAGCTCCTCAACGAACTTAAGCCAGTCGGCCTCATCAGCGTCCAAGTCTCTGGCAGTACGCAGGGCGGTAGCAACATACCCCGGCCCATGATGTACTCCGGCAGGTCCGGCGCGACAGAATTGCGCTTCTTTCCTGCAAGGTCAAACATGAGGGTCCTGTCTTCATCGCTCAGGAGCAGGATCGTGGAGATCTGATCCAGCTTATCCATATCGGGGGGATTGCGGCGATCCTTCTCGATGTCGCTCAGATACGGTGCGGTGATGTCCAGCATCTCGGCCATCTTCCGCAGGGTGATCTGCTTTGCCTCCCGTTTCTTCTGCAAGAACTCTCCAAAATTCTTATACTGTGCCATTTCGTTCACCTTTTCTAAATTAAATAATCTGCCCCCGTCGTCTGCTGACTCCAGACGCGAGGTGTGGGGGCCACTCCTTCACAACATTTGATGTGAACACGGCTTCCCTGTACCCGCAGCAGCTTGTGAGCTTGTAAGCAGGCGCGCTTACAATATACACTACGCGCAAATGATTGTCAAGGGGTAATTTAGAAAAGGCATGGCAATGCCGTTATGAGTACATTAATCCCGGCACCTTTTTTACTCAGTCTGCAGTATTACTCCTCATTTGCCCCTTCGATAGCGGCTTCCTGCTCATGGCGAGCTGTCCAGCCACCCTTCGCCTTCCGGAGCATACGCCTACACGACCTTTATTACGGGCATGGCCTACGGTGTGGACATTTGTGCTGGCCAGATCGTTGTGCGGCTACGGAAACGCAATCCGGCTCTTTACCTGATTGCTGCCGTCCCGTTCCGGGGCTTCGAGGATCGCTGGTCTGCTGACTGGAAACGGGCGTATCAGGAGCTGCTGGAGCAGGCATATCTCGTAAAGTACATCTGCCCCGGATACAATGTCGGAGCATATCAGCGCCGGAACGAGTGGATGGTGGATCACTCCAGCCGGGTGATCGCTGTGTTCAATGGGGAGCCCAGCGGGACAAAGAACACGATTGACTACGCGAAGGCATTTGGGATAAGCATCTCATTTATTTGTGGATAATATTTGAAAACGCAAATAAAAATATGAGAACTCAAATATAACGCTTGCGATAACAGTGCCTCCGTGGTACAATACGGCTTACGGAGGTGTGAAATGGGTATTTCATATACGAAGCTATGGAAACTGTTAATTGATAGAGGAATGAAAAAAGGAGAGTTACGGGGGTTGGCTGGTATCAGCCAATCAACAATGGCAAAACTCGCACATAACCAAAACATTACTACAGATGTTCTCGTGAAGATATGTTGTGTGCTTCACTGTGACATTTGTGATATTGCTGAGATAGATCAGGCTATTCAGCGTCAATGGCCTGTTGAAAAATGATCCGAGGAGTAAATTTATGAAGCGGAAAGATGACACCGAAATGCAGACTACACTGTTCCCAACTGAACAAGTGGATGAAACAGTATCCCCAATAGCGGAAGTTGAGGAACCTGCTGAAGAAGCTGTTCCCGTGGTTGATCCGCGCAACACCCTGAATGATCTTACTGGCCGGGAATGGCTACCTGAGACAAAGAGTTTCTTTTTCTCAGAAAGGGCTTGGAGCAAAACACCCACATGCTCAAATTGAGCGGCAACATCCTGCGCCTTATTCTTTTCAGGATGTAATGAGGCTTATAACTTTTTCACTAAAGCTGGAATGAAGGTACTTGACCCATTTGGTGGCGTTGGATCTACGGCGAAGGCCTGCGCTTTGAGCGGTCGTGTATGCACAAGTATTGAACTTGAAAAAAGAAATGGCATGATCTTGCTATCCAAAGACTAAACACAGAGGTTGCGCCGGGGGCAGCAGATGAGCATGTTTTCCTGAACGGGGATAGCATCGAGCTACTGCCGACTTTTGAAAGTCAATCCTTTGATTTTATGGTTACAAGCCCTCCTTATTGGGCTATCCTCAACAAGAAAGCAGATTACAAAGTAAAAAAAGAACGGCTTTCTCAAAACCTTGCAACTAATTATTCTGATAGTGACAAAGATTTAGGAAATATCGAAGATTACGGTGTGTTTTTAGATGTACTGGTAGACTCGGTTTTCAAAGAGTGCGGTCGGGTACTACGTCCCAAAAAGTATATGTGTATTGTGGTTTCGGATTTCCGTAACAAATCAGAATTCATCAGCTTTCATAGTGACCTGATTCAGCGCCTTAATCACCTCACCGTTGAGGATGGATTTCAGTTGACTCTACAGGGAGTAAAAAGTCCTCGCGCAAAACCACAAGAAAGTCTTCTTCCTTATGGGTACCCCTTCGCCTACGTCGAGAACATCCACCACCAGTATATTCTTATTTTCAGAAAAAGACGTCGTAAAGAAAGTTAAGGGAAAATGATGTTTGAGTTTAATAGAGTATATAATGCTAACAGCGACGTGATGCTTCAGGAGATGCTGGATGCGGGGATGAGATTCGATCTAATCCTCACTGATCCGCCATACAACCTGAACAAGGACTTCGGCAATGATAGTGACCGTCTTTTCAATGCCTGAGTTTATTGAAGTCACGAAAAGAGGATAGCTTTGTGCAGAGACTTACTAACGCCAACAGGTAGTATCGTTTGGTTTGGGATTCACCACAACATTGGATATGTGCAAGTGATTATGTATGAGGCTGGACTCTCCTACCGTCGTATGAACATCTGGCACTATGAAAATGGTTTCAGCAGAGTAAAATCCGTTCCTGCTGTTCAATATGAGCCTTTTCCTGTGGTTTTCCAAGTCACCAAAAAAGTGGACTTACAATGCGGATGATGTGCGAGTGCCTTATAAGAGCACCGAGAGGCTAAAAAACCCCGTGTACTACAAAGGTAAGGATGGCGAGCGAAAAGTATGGACTCAAATCCAAACGGTGCACTGAGGGGTGATATTTGGAAATACCCAACACTTGCTGGAAGCCTCTACAAAGAGGAAAGAACAGATCATCCCACGCAAAAACCTGAAGCACTTATAACAGACTTAATCAAAGCATTCTGCCCAAAAAACAAGGAAGGCCGCTATGAAGGTAAAATTCTTGATCCTTTTCACGGATCTGGAACGCTTGGTGTTTGCTGCGAAAAACTAAATCAAGAGGGACACAATATTCATTGGATTGGAATTGAACTGGAGCCCCACTGGTGTGATGTAGCGGAAGAGCGCTTAAAGAAACTTAAATAAATAAGAAAGGGAACGATAGCGTGTCGTTCGATAATGTACAATAACTTGCGCAAATTAAAAAGAGCATAAAAGAGAGACATAGTTTGCAGACTCTGGTAGAATGAAGTCACGACACACCATTCTGAAAGGAGACAGCAAACTATGTCCGAGAAAATTGTACAGCTGAATGAGAAAATTATCAAGGGCCAAATCAAGGAGTTGGTTCGCGGCAGCGTGGAGGAAACCCTGAACGAGCTGCTGGAGAAGGAGGCGGAGTCTCTGACGCAGGCTGCTCGCTACGAGCGCAGCGAGGCCCGTCAGGGCTACCGCAGCGGTCACTACGACAGGAACCTTACCACGACCTCCGGTGACGTTACGCTCCACGTTCCCCCGACTCAAGGGCGTGTCCTTCGAGACGGCCATCATCGAGCGGTATCGCCGCCGGGAGAGCAGCGTGGAGGAGGCCCTCATCGAGATGTACCTGGCAGGCGTTTCCGTGCGCCGTGTGGAGGACATCACCGAGGCACTGTGGGGCAGCAAGGTCTCGCCCGCTACCATCAGCGAGCTGAACAAGAAAGCCTACGTTCACATCGAGGACTGGCGCAACCGCCCGTTGCAGGGCGGGCACTATCCATACGTCTACGTGGACGGCATCTACCTGCGCCGCAACTGGGGCGGAGAGTACGAAAATGTTGCTGTTTTGGTGGCAATTGCCGTGAACGAGGATGGCTTTCGCGAGGTTTTGGGAGCCGCCGAGGGCATGAAGGAGGACAAGGCCAGCTGGGTCAGTTTCTTCCAGTGGCTGCGCGGACGCGGCTTGGATGGTGTGAAGCTCATCGTCGGTGACAAGTGCATGGGGATGCTGGAGGCCGTGGGCGAGGTGTTCCCGGGCGCCAAATACCAGCGCTGCACGGTACATTTCTACCGCAATGTTTTCTCTGTTGTACCCAAATCCAAGGTCAAAATTGTGGCGAAAATGCTCAAGGCGATCCACGCCCAGGAGAGCAAAAAGGCGTCCCGCGAGAAGGCAAAGGCCGTGGTCGCCGAGCTGCGCGCCATGAAGCTGAAGGAGGCCGCCAAGAAGGTCGAGGACGGCATTGAGGAAACGCTGACCTACTGCGATTTTCCCAGCGAGCACTGGACGCGCATCCGCACCAACAACGTGATCGAGCGGCTGAACCGGGAGATCCGCCGGCGGACGCGGGTGGTGGGGACATTCCCCGATGGCAACTCTGCCCTGATGCTAGTCTGTGCCCGGCTCCGCCATGTGGCGGGCACCCAGTGGGGCTGCAAAAAATACATGAACATGAAGCACTTGGAGGCGGCTATGGACGACGCCTCTATTGCCGGCTGACTTCACTCAGCCGGAGCCTGCAAACAATTTTGCGCATAAATCTTGACGGCACCTGTCGTTCCCTTTCTTACTACTTTATTGGTTCCAGAATGCCGAGGTGTTTGTCTGCTATTTCTACTCGACGGCCAATTTGATGTTCAATAATACTTCGGACGTCCATATTGTCGTAATCCACGTAGAAAGATGCACTGTTAGGGTCAAATGATTTGCCGTTCCACAGTAGAAGAAGTAATGCGCCGATTGATAATGTGCTGATACGAATTCCCTCTACAATCCTGATGTCCCTAACTACTTGCCAGTAGCCCTGCCTTGCGTTTGGCAATTGAAGGCACACAACTAATGCTTTGTTAGCATTTTTGGGGATGGAATACCGAGTATTTAAAACTGCTATATCGTCAAGAACTCCGCGTGATGCATCCAATGTGTCACGACCAAATTCCACCTCAACCGCCCCGAATGCTCCGGTCTGAGAGGTGTAGATGGCATCCATTCTCGTATAGACGTCACCTATGCGCCTCATGGCACAAGTACATCCAAGCCCTATCAGGAGATTCCGTACAACCGTGTTTTGATCATTGCTTCTAACGCTTGCCATTCGGGAATATACCAGTTCCATCAATCCGTCGCTTTCACGGATGGTAGAGCCTTGTTTTCCTACAGCAATCAGCGTTTGCAGTAAATCCTCTTGAGCAGATGCCGTTGTATGATTTGCAGGTGACACTGATAGTCGCGTCATTTCCAGAAGAATTGATAGATACGCCCTCATCGAAGTAAAGTGCTCCTACAGGGCAACGACGGATGCAAAGCCCACACTCGATGCATTTATTTTTTGATCTATGACAGGGACCTCAGATTGCTGATCCCAAGCTATCGCCCCAACGGGGCATACTTCAAGAGAGCGGTCTCCGGGAAAATCGGCAACTGCAGAACAAGTTACATCTTGCTCTGTAAACCACATACAACGAGGGTTTTGGCAATTAAGGCAGGTCGCACAACAGCTTTCCCCGTTTGCAAAGGATAGAACACTTGGCGCACCGCACTGGTTTTCAATGGATTGGGGGGACAGCGGTCAACATGCCAAATGAGCGGCGAACAATAGTTTCCTTAAATACTTGCATTTACCAATCCCTCCAATCTATAGAGCTTTTCCCGGTCAAAACCTCTCCGTCAATTAATACACTGATTGCCATGGAGAGTAATGATTTCAAGTCAATAACGCCTATGCTGTAGCCATAGGTTTCTTTAAAATCGTGGATTAGTCTATTGACCTCTGCACGTTCATTCGGCATATAGTAGCCAACAGCAAGCGTAGTTACATCCGGCTGTGTCACATGAGTTTGCCGGGAGAGTAGGATTATTTTGTTCTCAAGAGCCTGCCGGATTGCCTTGATAGAAAGATGCTGCTCTTCAGTAGGAGATTTGATTTCAATAGGGATGCTTCTTTCTGGATCATCAATGATTGCATCCCACCGAGTCCGTTATCGCCGGGGCGCGAAAAGGAACAATCAAAACCAATGATTTTAAAGAGTGTGGAAATTAGAGGGTAAAACGTTGTTTGCGTTGCGTTAATGTAAAAATCGAAGAGCGCATCAACAATTTGTTTGCTGTTTAGCTGCCGCTCAACAAAGCCATTTACAATCGATAGAAACTCCATGTCCTCTGGCTCTGATAGCATTTCCATATTGACGGAATCAGGAATGTTGAGGCTCCAACCTTTTAATTGCTCAAGTGCTTCCCGCTGATCTACGCTGCTACTGAAAGTCGCCATCCGGTCGACACTGCCGCTTGTTCCAGAAGTAGTAAAACCGAGCGCTTCTTCAATTTCTGCCCTTTTGATGGTTTGGTAAGGTGAGAAGAGGAGCTCTTTACCTTCGAGGACTCCATCACAATCTGCATAGTCATCTTCTATGATTTCCTGAACAGAAGAAATATCGTACCCTGCCCGTCTCAGCATGGAATAAATACCTGTTCTTATGAGCGCAGCCTGTGTCGTGGATGAATAACGGCGAAATTCATTAAGGCGCAGATCTTTCATCTGTGAAATCTGTTGATATGTTTCTATGCCTTTTTCTGTGATTCTTAAACACTGCAGGCTTTTGTTATATAGGGTCCGATCAGTCACACTTTCAACGTACCCGCAACTTTTTAAGGAGCGCAATCGGGGAGCCGTGTACAATTATCGACAGGAGTTGTTTTCATTCCCAAGCTATCGGCTAAATCAGAAAATGCAGTCTGCAACCTCCGGTAGTTTCCGCGGATAGACCGAATTCTGGATAACATTTCTTGATAGGATTCTTCATCCGGGACGAATCTTCTGTTTCATCATTTACGCTCATTGGGCCGAGGCAAAGCTCATGCTTATACATTGTACCGCCAAGATCAATAAACGAGCGCAGAGCGGTTTTGAAAAAAACGTACACGTTCCGTATACCTCATGTGATCTGAAAGCTCAGTAGGGATTGTTGATGCCCAGCACACACTGCTCATAGAGCCTGCTGCAGTCACCTGTAGATAAGGCAACATGAATACCGATATACGTAAAAAAACAAGCGGGTATGAGCTTGCGCCATACGGCGTGACCCATCCAAGCATACGGAATACCTCTGCATACATTTTTGCATTCATTAATGCAGAATTCATGCTTTCCTGATCTGTCATGCTAAGACGGATGGCGTCATCGCCAGCATAGCCATAAGCAGTCATCAGCCGCCCCTGAGCTATAACAACTGCCATATCGTTCAATGAAAAGCTCTCTTTGGTGGCCCAGCGCGGCATAAAGCTGCTTGATGACCTGCACCTGAGTAGAGTATTGCGTTCCGGGATTTCTAAAACGTAGCATTCTTTTTCACCACTCTCAAATGTAGATAGTCATATTATACTTCTTTGACCACGAAAAATCTACATTTAAAGGCCCACTTCGCAGGGGGCAATGTTGAATTTATCAGGTTCTCGCAGTATAATGACCACAGAAAACAATAAGTGGGTGAAAAAAGCAATATGGCCGACGAAAAGAAAAGTATGGGGAATTCACACACAGGATGATAGCCTTTTCCTACAAAGGCAATGTGATTGCAATCGGATGGAAAGAGATGGGAGATTTATCTGTTCTCGCTCCAGACCGTGAATCGTTTAGAGACAAGTACCTTGCTGTGTTCACTGATGCAAAAAGCAGCAGTTGCGACCAGTTCAGGTATGCTTTTTCCGCTTTGTGCATGAGATGCAAATTGGTGATTACGTTGTATTCCCGTCAAAGACTGACAGAATGGTGAACATAGGTGTCGTAGAAAGTGAGTACCAGTATTCACCAGATGCAATAGAGTACAAACAGCAACGTAGTGTTAAGTGGATAAAACACCTGCCGCGCATGTCGTTTTCTCAGGGGCTCTTTATGAGATCGGATCATTCATGTCACTTTTCACCGTGAAAACTACGCGGATGAGTTTCTTTCTGCACTCGACAAGGGATTTAAAAAGAGCCTTCCAGAGGAAGACGAGAGCGTTGGTGCTACCGCAGAAGAAATAATCGAGAACACAAAGGATTTCATTCTCAAGGAAATCAGCCGCCAGCTAAAAGGTATGATCTTGAAGAGTTTGTCGCGGACCTGCTGCAGGCCATTGGGTACCGTACAACAGTCTCCCGCACGGTGGCGACAGTGGAATTGACATCACCGCCTATAAGGATGAGCTCCCGCCTCGAATCCTTGTCCAAGTTAAGAGTCAGGATGGGGGATATAAAGGAAACGACCATTCAATCTCTCAAAGGCGCAATGCGTGAGGGCGATTATGGGTTTGTTTGTCACTCTGTCCAACTACACGAAAAACGCGAAGAAGTATCTTGAAAGCACGCCGATTATTCGGGGAATCAATGGTACAGAACTGGTTGAACTCGTTTTGAAGTATTATGGCCAGCTTAGTGAGAAATACAGAAAAATGATCCCGCTGAAGATGGTTTACATACCCGTGACGCTGGACACGGACTCAAATTGAACGAACGATTACCCTCTGTGAGAACGATACCCCTCAAATTGAACAATACCCCTCTGTGAGAACATTGATTTGTCCGGGAGAGGGTGCCAGGGCTACCTCGAAAAAAGCAAAAATGCCGCTGCGGAAATGGCTCCGTAGCGGCTGCTTTTTATGGCCGGATAGGGAAAATCCCTGAAATCGGGCTTTCGGGCAAAATGAAAAAAGGTAGGCAATTTCATCAAAAATTACCTACCTTTTTTTATGTGGACCCGAACCCGGGGATCGAACCCTCGAACCTCACGGATGCGAACCGTGCGCTCTCCCAGCTGAGCTACGGGCCCATGTCATCTTACCGCTGACAGCTTATACATTATAACATAAAATTTTTATTTGTAAAGCACAAATTTTCAAAAATCGGCAAATACTTTGTGCGCCGGGTGCCGCACACCACGCGCATCTGCCGCCGCGCATTTCTGTGCCGGGATGAAAGAAAAACGTTGATAATTTTCAAAAAGCTGTAGTACAATATGCACGTGACTCTTGACAAGACTGCACTAGTTGGGGAGCCAGCGGTGCCCCCTGTAACCTGCAATCCCGCTACAGCAGGGACGAATTCCAACCGAGGATGTGTGCTGTGTCGTCTGACCCCGGTAAGCAGTGATGACGATCCGGTCTTGCGCAACGGAAACCCGTGAACCATGTCAGGCGGGGAACCGAGCAGCATTAAGCGGTGCTTTCCGTGTGCCGCAGGGCAGCCGGATTCGAGCCGGCTGCCGGCGTAACGGGCATAGTCCATTATTCAAGGTTGGGGTGTGCAGTCTTGTCAAGAGTCACTATTTTTTGCACGGAAGAGGGGAAGGCATGTATCAGGCGCTCTACCGCAAATGGCGGCCGCAGACGTTCGACGAGGTCGTCGGCAGAAGTCACCGAGACGCTGAAAAGTCAGGTCCGGTCCGGCCGGCTTTCCCATGCCTATATCTTCATCGGCACGCGCGGCACGGGCAAGACGTGCGCGCGCATTCTGGCCAAGGTCGTCAACTGCGAAAGCCCCTGTCAACGGGAACCCCTGGGGCATTGTGCCGCCTGCCGCGGCATCGCGGACGGCTCCGTGCTGGATGTCGTCGAGATGGACGCCGCCTCCAACAACGGCGTTGACAATGCGCGCCCTGCGCGAGGAGGCCGTGTTCTCCCCGCGGCGGTGCGCGGTATATCATCGAGGTGCACATGCTCTCCGCCTCGGCCTTCAACGCACTGCTGAAAATATTGGAGGAGCCGCCGGAGCACCTCATGTTCATCCTCGCCACGACGGAGCTTCAAAAGGTTCCGGCGACGATACTTTCCCCGGTGCCAGCGGCACAAAGCTTGCCGCATAGACGCCCCGCAGATCGCGGGCTATCTTGAGTATATCGCCCAGCAGGGAGCATTTCGCCCTCAGCCATGACGCGGCGGGGCTCATCGCGCGGCTGGCGGAAGGCGGCGTGCGCGACGCGCTCAGTCTGCTGGATCAGTGCTCCGCCTTTGAAAAAATAGACGTTGAGGCCGTGTATTCCGCGATGGGGCTGGCGGGGAACCGCCGCATCATCGACATGCTGGAGCATATCCTGCGGCATGACGCCGCCGCCGCGCTGGAGGAATTCACCGCGCTGTGGATGGACGGGGAAGGACCCCGCCACATTCATCCGGGAGCTCAGCGGCCTCATGGCGGGATATACTCATCCAGCTTGTCGCGCCGCAGAGTGCTTCAAGTCTTGTCAGCGGCGGATACGACCCTGCCGCGCTCACGAGCTGCCGGGCGCATGACGCGTGAGGAGCTTATCTGCGCCATGGAGACGGTGCAGCGCTACGCCGCGGCTTTCGAGAGGCGAAGAACCCCAAAACAGTGGTGGAGCTTTTTTGCCTTAAATCCCTGTGCGACAGCACCACAGGTGAGGACATCAACTCCCTCCGCGCCCGTGTTTCGCGGCTGGAGGCGGCGGGTGCCGGTGTTGGCGCTTATGTTCCCGCCGCGCCGGTACAGACGGAGAAGGCCGCGCTCGCTTCGGCGGCGGTGATAAATTCGCTTCCGGCGGAAGCTTATCCGCCTCCGCCCCCCACCGTCGGAGGAATACCCGGCGGCCCTTTGCCGCGCAGGAGGATGAAATGCCTCCCATGCCGTCGGATGACGACGCACCCTTTGCGCCCCCGCGGACAATGAGGCGGCGGAGTACGCCCCCCCGGAAGAGGCGATATCGCCCGCGGACGAGGCGCTGTGGCAGGGCGTGTGTGAGCGCGTCAAGGCCAAGCTCTCGCCGGATCTAAGGATAGTGCTTGAGGACACGGCCAAGGTACGCGGCGCTGTCGAGGGCGGCGTGCTGCGGCTGGAGTGTCTGCCCGGCTTCGTGTACGGGCGCTTCAACCGGCAGGAGACGCTTGACAGGTTCGCCGCCGCGGCGAAACAGGTCACGGGGCGCGAGATGCGCGTCATCCTGTCGGAGCTTAAGGACGATTCCGGCGGGAAGCGCAGTGTGGACGAGCTAAAGCAGTTCAAGGAAGTCAGATTTATATAAAAGTTATATTGGAGGATAAACAAAATGGCAAAAGGCGGATTCCGCGGCGGTTATCCCGGCGGCGGTCAGATGAACATGATGAAGCAGGCTCAGAAGATGCAGCAGGAATTCATGAAGATGCAGCAGGAGCTTGAATCCACAAAATTTGAGTTTACGGCCGGCGGCGGCGCGGTCAAGGCCACGATAGTCGGCACGCGTGAGCTCCAGTCTATCGAAATCGATCCCGAGGTCGTCGATCCCGAGGACGTCGAAATGCTTCAGGATATGATCCTTGCCGCGGTGAACGGCGCTTTGAAGCTGGCGGACGATAAGACGAGTCAGGCCATGGCGAAGCTCAACGGCGGTCTGCCCGGCTTCCCCGGCATGTTCTGAACAGAGAATGGTAACCGGCCCGGAGCCTGTGTTCCGGGCTGGATCATTGATGGTAATGAAACTGAAAAAAAAGCCTATCTTGAGATCACGAACGTCTGCAATCTGAACTGCGCATTCTGCCCCGGCACAAGGCGGGAAAAGCGCTTCATGAGCACGGACGAGTTTGCCGTGCTTGCGCAAAAAGCTCAGGCCGTATACGGATCATCTCTATCTCCATCTCATGGGGGGAGCCGCTCGTGCACGACGCACTGCCCGCAATGCTCGACACGGCGGATGTGCTCGGCTTTCGCGTGGTCGTAACCACGAACGGCACGCTCCTGGGTGAGCGCGGCGGCGCGCTGCTTGCCTCCCCGGCCGTGCATAAGGTGAATATCTCCCTCGCAATCCTTCGAGGCGAACGAGGGCGGGATGCTCGAAGGTTATGTAAACCAATGCACAGACTTTGCATCCGCCGCCGGGTGCGGCGGGAAGCTGTGCGTCCTGCGCCTGTGGAACCAGAACGGGCTTGACGGCCTGAATGCGGAGATAGGGCGCCTGCTGCGGCAGCATTTTCCTGCGCCGTGGCGCGAGAGCCGGGGAAGCTTCGCACTGGCAGACCGCGTCTGGCTTGAGCCGGGGAAAAAGTTCGACTGGCCGGATATGAGCGCCGCAGACGGGGGGAGAGCGGCTGTTCTGCTACGGTCTGCGCGACCAGATAGGCGTCCTCTGTGACGGGACTGTTGTGCCCTGCTGTCTTTGACCATGGGGGTGATCTCGCCCTCGGCAATCTCTTTGAAAGCACGCTGGATGAAATTTTGAGCGGCGAACGCGCCCGGAGAATATACGACGGCTTTTCCCGCCGCCACGCGGCGGAGGAGCTGTGCCGCCGCTGCGGCTATGCACGTAGATTCACATAACGTCGGAAACATAATGTAGTTTACATAATCAAATAACAAAAAAGCAAAGCGCGTACAAACAACACCGCCGCGCATAAGCTGTGCACGGCGGTGTTCAGTATATCCAAAAAGCCTCGCAGAGTTTTCGCGTCCGCGGACGCGAAAGCAATATGATCTGTTTTCTGCCGCGACATGTGCGTGGCGGAAAACACTTTTGCGCGGAGTGAGCGTCGAATTGTCCGCTGACAGCGGACAACTGAGGCGCAGGACGCAGCGGATCTTTTCTCGAAAAAGAACGTGGCAATGCCACTTTTTCGACAGTCACCGCCGTGCATAAGCTATACACGGCGGGGTTCTGTCTTGGTGTTCTGTCTTTATATATGCGTAAGCTCAGCCCTTATAGCCGATCTCGTCGGCAAGCTTCTTCTCAATAAATACCGTCGCGTCGCGGTGGAGCTTCATAAAGGTCGCGGGGCAGGCGGTGGTTATTCTGTCATTCATCAGGAGCTCGCGTGCGGCATCCTGCTTGTTGCCGGAGATGATCAGAAGCAGACTCTTTGCGCGCATGATGTCGCCCATGCCCATCGTCACGGCGTAGCGCGGCACGTCGTCGCGCGTGGCGAAGAAGCGCGCGTTCGCGTCAATGGTGCTCTCGTCCAGCACTTCCCTGTGCGCCTTGTCATAAAGCGCCTCGCCCGGCTCATTGAAGCCGAGGTGGCCGTCGGGCCGACGCCGAGGACCTGAATGTCCACGTCGCTCTTTGCAAGCACGGCCTGAAATTCCTTTATGTTCGCGTCCATCGCCCACGCCCTTGGCGACATAGGTGTTGCGCTTGTCGATGTTGATGTGGTCGAAAAGATTCGTGTCCATGAAGTATCTGTAGCTCTGCTCGTGGGTGGGGGCGAGACCGACATACTCGTCAGATTCACGCTGTGAACGCGGGAGAAATCCAGACCTTCCTCGCGGCAGCGCCGCGAAAGCTCCCGGTACATGCCGACCGGGCTTGAGCCGTCGCAAGACCGAGGCAGCAGTCCGGCTTCTCGCGGACGAGCTTCTCTATAATATCTGCGGCCATGGCGCGCATTCCTGCGCGTAATTTTCTGCAATTATGACTTTCATCAAAAAGCCTCCTTAGGTAATTTTGCCGAAACATAGCATAACTAGTATATACTCTGCCGGTATTTCCGTCAAGGCAAAAAATGCCATTCAAAACGCGCTCTTTTGCCGCAAAGGGGTTTATATTACCGCGCATGTGGTATATTCATGCGGCTGAAACGGGAACATTTACGCCCCCTTCGGCGTCATAAAAATAAATTGCGAAAGGAATGAACGGCATGAAAAAAAATAATATCCTTTGTTCTTGCTTTGATTTTGCTCTTGTCTCTCGGCGCGGGTGCCTTCGCCGATAATATACAAAGCCGCGCGGTGATCGGCGCGGATCTTACACCGGAGCAGGTCACGCTCGTGTATCAGGCCTTCGGCGTGCAGCAGGGAAGCGTTATCCAGCTCTCCGTCACCAATGCGGAGGAGCGGCAGTATCTCGAGGGGCTATGTTGACTCGTCCATAATCGGCACGCGCTCCATCTCCTGCGTGTATGTGGGCTTCTCGGCTCCGGCGCGGGCATGAATATAACGACCAGCAATATTACGTGGTGCACGCCTGAGATGTATATCAGCGCCCTTTGCGACGGCGGGCATAACGGATGCGCGCATAATCGTCGCCGCGCCCTTTGAGGTCAGCGGCACCGCCGCCCTGACGGCATATACAAGGCCCTATGAGGATATGACCGGCAAGAAGCTCGACAGTATTGCGAAGCTCGTCAGCACGCAGGAGCTGACCATCACCGGCGAGCTTGCGCAGGAGATAGGCAACATGGACTCCACCTCGATAGTGCAGGATCTGAAAATGATGCTGGACGAGACGCAGAACATGACGGACGAGCAGATCCGTCAGGAGGTCATCCAGATCGCTGCGCAGTATAACGTCAGCCTCACCGAGACGCAGAATACAGCAGCTCATCACGCTCTGCCGCTCTCTGGAAAAGCTCGACGCGGACCAGCTCAAGGCGCGCGTGGAAGAGGTGCAGAATACGCTCAACAAGGTGTCCACCGCCAAGACGCAGGTCGTCGGCTTTGTGCAGACGGTGAAGAAGGTCGTCACCTCCGTGCAGAGCTTCTTTGAAAAGATAAAGGATATAATCGGCATGTGATGTGCCCTCCGCGCGGCCGCGTACAGCGCCGCGCATACCCCCGAAAGCCCGGCCGGACAGCGGCTTTGCCGCCCCGCGCCGGGCCTTTTTTGCATCCAGATGGCGACCGCGCAACCAAAGCTTACATGAAACGCGCGCTTTCTGACGCTTCCGGTTGGTAGAAAAGCCTCTGTCCGTGTGATATCATGTGAAAACGGCCCGTGGGATGCACGGGCATGAATGAAGGCGGACAAATGGAAAGAAAAAGTACATCGACAATATCCGGTGGATCACCGTGGCGCTCGTGGTGGTCTATCATGTGATCTTCATATTCAACGGCACAGGCACGCTCGGCGGCGTCGGCCGCTGTGCCCGGTGCAGTATCAGGACGCGGTGCTTTACCTGCTGTACCCGTGGTTCATGCTGCTGCTGTTCGTCGTTTCGGGGATGTGCGCGCGCTTTTATCTGGGCCGTCATACGCATAAGGAGTTCATCCGCGAAAGGACCGTGAAGCTTCTTGTCCCGTCCACGCTCGGCGTTGTGGTTTACGGCTGGATACTTGGCTATTTCAACATGAAGATCGGCGGCGCCTTTGACAGCATGGGCGCTGTGCCGAAGCCCGTGCTGTTCGTCATCATGTGCCTTTCGGGCACCGGGCCGCTGTGGTACATCCAGCTTCTGTGGGTGTTTTCGCTGCTGCTCACGGTGTTCCGCCGCGTGGAGAAGGACCGGCTGAGCACCCTCTGCGCGCACACGACGCTGCCCGTGCTGCTGGCGCTCACGGTGGTCATATATGGCGCGGCGCAGATAGGCAATGTGCCTGTTGTCGTCGTATACCGCTTTGGGATATACGGCGCGGGCTATCTCCTCGGCTACCTCGTGTTTGCGCATGATGAGGTCATGGCGCGGCTTGAAAAGGCGTGGCTTCCGCTGACGGCCGCGGCGCTCATTCTGGGCGCTGCATTCACGGCCGTGTTCTGGGGCATCCTATGCCGGACATGAGGTGCTGGATACGCCGCTGTGCAATGTCTTTGCATGGATAGCCGTTCTGGCGGTGCTGGCGTTCATGAAGAAGTGGGGCGGCTTTTTGACAATGCCTTTGCCCGCTGGATGACGCGCAAGTCGTGGGGCTTTATCTGTTTCACTATCTGCCGCTTGCCGCCTGCGCGCGTATTATATCTATGCCATGCCCATCCCCGCGGGTGCTGAAATACCTGCTGACGGCGGCGTCCGCCGTGGCCGGCGGAGTGCTGCTTTATGATATCATAAGCCGCATCCCCGTCCTGCGCTGGTGCGTGTGCGGGATAAGCAGAAAGAAATAAGGCCGCGCAATACGGCGTTGCCGTGATAAGAAAAAATAGGCGACGAATCGTCAGGCCTATTTTGCGTGATCCATGCGGCCGTTTACAGCTTTGTACCGGACTGCTTGCCTATGTACTCTTCAATCATATTATTTCAGCATGAACTGCGTTTGAAATCGTCCAATCAAGACTTCGGTTACTGCCGCTATCTTCTGAAAGCCTTGCGGTAAGATAGCGTGTTGCGGAATGCAGGAACATTTCGCTGTCGCGGCGCTGAAGCCGTTCTTCGCAAAGGCAGCATAGGGTCTCGTACAGTTGACTGCCGTTCTGCTTGTCGTACTCCATGAGCTGGGCGCAGGGTGGCGGCCCGACCTTGCGGCTCTGCGCCACATTGTTTATCAGATCGTATAGCGCCACATTTTTTGTATTCATACAGGTTTTCAAGGCAATTGAGCAAGCCGTTTAATTCTATGGCTTTCACCGCCAGCTCATAGTAATACCTCATAGATGTCACGGTAGACAACGGGTTGCTGACGCCGCAGATAAGGTGCTTTCATGCTCGCAGCGACAGGGAGCTTGCTCATGTCTCTTCTGCCAGTGCCGGTGCGTCATCCGAAAGGCCGAAGAGAATGACCATCATCTTGTTGTAATATATATCTCTCGCGCGGGAACATCTGCCGCAAAGCACGCGGCATATCGTCCTTGACATAGTTTGTTCCCTGAAAACCGCGGCTTTCACCGCCGCGATGCACATGCAGTTCGGAAATTTCATTTCGGCGTATATGCGCGCGTTTATCTGCTCGCGACGGTATACCGCGGAAAATATCAATAAGCAGATTGCCATATAGCCCGTTTCACGCTGTCCGCATTGATGTTTTTTTAGCATGAACTCTGTCGCGCATAGCTGATGTATGACAGCACATCCGCAGTACGTACTGAAGTTCTCTTCTTTCTGAAGCATGAACACATATCCGTAGAGTTCGCCGTTAATGCGTATCCGCTTGGCAAGGTAATAGAGCTGATTATCCTTGCAGTGGCGCAGCAGCGGGCCGTCATTCTGTTCATCGCCATGCTGCGCGCTCATTATATATGTGCTTTATGAAAAACGGCGGGCAGAAGCCTCGCTCTATGCTCTCTATCAGAGCGAGTCATTGAGCGTGAACGGTGCGGTGCGTGATGATTTTTTGCCGCTCATGTCGATTATAGTAATGTTTATGTTCAGTTCCTTCGCCATCGCATCCACGATCGCGTCGAGTCCTTGCCGTACATGATCATTTCCATCATACGCATTCGCAGGCTCTGAGACTTGTTATTCATGCCGCAGCAGCTCCGCGGCAGCCGCCACCGCAGCAGGCAGTTCATCCGGTTTGAACTCCGCCCAGCTGCACTGAAAGCCGCATGAGTTTTGTCGGAACTGTCTCCGCTCCACAAAGAGGTATTCTCCAAGCACGTGCCAGTGTTCACACTGCACAAATCGTCAGACCACGTTAATGCATCTTCACCGGGTGCTTTCTTGGCATCGCCTTATCAATATAATACACGTTGCCGTCTTTCACGATTTGCTTTGACAAAACGGTATATTTTCAGCCAATTCACTCAGCAATTCAGAAAATTTCATATTGTCACCTCGTTAACTATATTATGCCCTGCGCACAAAGATTTCAAGAACTTTTTGTGTTTTTCAGGGTTTGTCGCACAATATTGCAGCATCGTTTGTGCGGCGCGCACATTTACGATCGGCCTCCTGATGATATTTTTTTAACAGCAAGCAGTACAAAACAAAAAGCGAAATTTCAGGAGGTAAACCTGAAATACGAAAAGCTTTTTGAAAAAGGTAAGATCGGCAGCTCACGCTGAAGAACCGCATAGTCATGACACCGATGGGCACCGGTTTTGCCGCAGCATCCGGCGAAGCATCCGAGGAGATCACCAAGTTCTACGAGGAACGCGCAAAGGGCGGCGTCGGCCTCATCATCTGCGAGGTGTGCCGTGTCGATGAGCTGTCCGGCATTGCTCAGCCTTGCCAGCTCCGCGCGACCGACATGAACGTCATCCGAGCTTCACCCGTATGGTCGACAGGATCCACGCATACGACACAAAAGGTATTCATGCAGCTGCACCATCCCGGCAACGAGGCCTTCCCCATCACGCTGCACGGTAATCCGTCATCGGCCCGTCTCCCGTGATGTGCAAGACCGTCGGCGTTGTTCCGAAGGAAATGACCACCGCCGAGGTCGAGGCTATGGTTAAGAACTATGTCAAGGCCGCTGTCATCGCAAAGACCGCCGGCTTCGACGGCGTCGAGATTCACGCGGCGCACGGCTACCTCGTCAACCAGTTCATGAGTCCGCACACCAACCACCGCACCGACAAGTACGGCGGAGACTTCTTCAACAGGATGCGCTTCATTTCCTGAATCATCAGCATCCGCTTTGCCTGCGGCGCTGACTTCCCCGTTTCCGTGCGTATGAACGGCACTGACTTCTGGGATGATGGCAACGATGAGAAGGAATGCCAGCACATCGCCCGCTATCTCGAGTCCCTCGGCGTTGCATCCCTCAATGTCTCCAGCGGCTCCTATGAGTCCGGCTGTTGTCGATCATCGAGCCTACCTATCAGGAAGGCTGGAAGAAGCATCTTGCAAAAAAGGGCAAGGAATGCGTACATATCCCCGTCATCGCCGTCAATACCGTCAAGCACCCGGCTCATGCTGAGGCTATGCTTGAAGGGGCGTGTCGACTTCGTCGGCGTTGCGCGCGGCAACCTCTGCGATCCGGAATTCGGCAACAAGGCAAAGCGCGGTGACGATGCTCGTGTGCGCAAGTGCATCGGCTGCATGAACTGCTTCAAAGCAGGCTGGCGGTCGCGCGATGCAGGAGTGCGCAGTCAGCCCCGTGCTCGGCCGCGAGGACCTACAGCGACAGCGGCAGGACCGTTAGAATCGTA
>VOFK01000219.1_pt1 | contig 36074 bp, 51 predicted proteins | sample 5384121 | NCBI WGS metagenome assembly VOFK01 (sample SAMN12384730, study PRJNA508395) | human gut metagenome | isolation source: healthy gut J | host: Homo sapiens | reverse complement strand
TCGATGCTTCGTTCAGTTACGTGGCTAACTCTTACGGTCCATTTTTAGGTAAATCGCTTCTTTGTCTGCGATATTGAGAACGGCATAATAATACCTTTTGATTTGGAAGCTTCCCTGTCATTATACGCTCCTTTCGTGACAGAAACTTCGCCTGCTGTTGACACAGTTCAATTGTATCACAGCAGGCGGCTTTTTGCTACCGTGTGTTTATCCGGCGTGAGTATTTAGAAAGCGAAGGACTTCCGCTTTCGGTATCCCAATCTGCCGACCGACGCGGATGCTGGAGCTCGTGCCGTTGCAGATAGCTCATAGGCTTTGTGTTCTGGTCCGATGCCGAGGATCGGCATCAGCTCCTCCACACGCAGCGTCACGGGAGGTCATCAAAGGGAGCGGTACTTTATTCTCCATCGCGGCCCCCGCTTTTCCTGACCGACGCGAGGTAAATGTTCGCGCCGTCGGCACGCTCGTGGCTCCAACAGACGGAGACTGCATAGTGCGCGTCAATGGCGCTCATGCTGTCATCCTCCGTCAGTTTTGTGTACTTCTCCGCGGCATAGGTGTGCCGAAGTCCGTGGAAAGGTCAACGGCGGTCGGAACCCTCGTCGCTGATCCCGTTGCGATGGCGATAGATAAACAGCTCCAAGGCGTTGATGGAACGGTCGGTAGGCATCCCGTCCGGCACCAGCAGCTTGTGGCCACGCTCGGTCTGTGCCAACAGCTTACGGAGCATCATGAGAATACGCTCGTCCTCGATGGGGACGGTGCACCTTTGCCGCCCCTTGCCCTTTACGGCGAGGGTGTTTTCGCGCAATGCCCGTTCGGCTGCTGCGGTGTCCATGCGAAAGCACTCGTGAATACGAAGCCCCGCATAGCGCCCGAGATAGAGGGCAAGAATGAAGTCGTCGCGGTTTTCCGCCATTGCCTTGCCAAGCAGACGGTTGAACTCAGGTCCGCTCCATGTCCGGTCAAGCTGCCCGAACCGGCGGTGCTCCAGCTCGACGCCTAACTCGCTGTTCGTTGGCAGCGTGTATTTGGGGCGGGACATTTTATCGTGGAAAAACCGAATGGCGGCAAGGTCGGTTTTCACGGTACTGGCAGACTTGCCAGTATCCTGTAGGTACAGCACATAGCTTACCAGATGCTTGCCGCTGATGTTCTCCAGCTTTTGCAGATGATATTCTGCGGCGAGGTAAGCGCAGAACCGTTTGCACGCTTCATAGTAACGCGCCTTGGTGCGAAAGCTGCCTTGCCGGTTATGCCGCGCCAGCCTGTCAAGCTGTGCGACAAGGGAGGAAGGGACCTTTATTTTTGAATGGTAGCCATATATTGCAAAAATCTCCTTAGAAATTGTAATCGTGTTCAGATGGGCGCACTTCACCCGTTGGCAAAGGTGTCCGTTTCCGCTTCCTTTCCGCGGAATGGAGGTCCTTGAATGGTGAAAAGGCCTTGCAGCGTCTACCGCTTTTGCGGTGCGGCTTGAAACCTGTCTCTTTTTACTTTTGCCTCGGTCAGTACGATACCGCGTGGGGTGTGCGCCCTGCCATCTGTGATGGCGGCGGTGAACCTACCAGGCCGCTGAACTCGGCTGCAGCTGCTGACAAATCGGAACAGCTGCCAGTGTTCTTTGATCCCGCACCGGCTGCGGATCGGGGTGTCTGTTCCTGCACCGCCGGTTCCGGACACGCTGCCCGGGCGCAGGGGTGAGACCTTTGCCGAGGTCTCGTGAGGCGTTTTCTCCTGTATCCTCAAACCGCCCCGATCTGAGAGGAATCCATGCTGTTTTCTGCCTATCCTTCCATCCTTTCTGCTGCCTCGTGGCCTCCGGCCGGCAGAGCCGGTGGCTGCTCCAACGAGCGAGGCTCCATACAAAAACATAAAAAGAGACGCGGCAGACCGGATGGCTGCTTCGCCTCTTGATTTCTTTCGGCAGGGCGCGAAAGAAACGCCCTGTCACTTTATTCATTTTTCGCCTGTTAATTTGAGTGTTCTTCTAAATATTCTACGTTCTTTTTCGGAACGATAGGGCGCACTACACCCTATGTTTTCGCCGTTCCTCCCTAACTTACTCCGCCCTAACTTCGCGGCACTTCGCCCTAAAATACGATATTAGTGTATCAGACTTCGCAGGGTTGTATAGTTGGAGTTTTTCCATAGTCTGCAGATACAAAAAGAGACGAAACGGCATAAAGTGCCTTTCGTCTCTTTCCGATATGCCGAGCAGATGCAAACCCATTCGGCAAAAATCCATATAAACACAGAGCAAAATCTGCTCCTCAAAAGGGGGCATAGTAATCCCCTATAGTAGTAACTACATAACGTACAAACCTAACTACGTGCACAGGCGGATCTCTCCGCACATAGGCCAAACGGCCTACGCCTCCGAGGAGGAAATCGTGCAAAAACTCAATAACAATTCTTATATACCACAATATGATGTATATGTCAAGAGTAAATATTGACAATATATTGTTGTGCCGCGTTAGCGAGGGTATTTTTCGCAATGCGTATTATGTATGTAATCTGTACGTATTACGGATTTATGATCTCGGCAATACATATTGCTGCCGTATAAATGGCACATTAATCATTTCTCCTTACTCTATTGGCTGTTGGAAAGTCGAACCGCCTAGAAGCGCCCGGTGGGCAAGCGAGCTGTTTTGCATCGAATGCCGCCGAATATCGGTCAGCACCCACTTGACTTGCCCGATCCGTCGCCGTATAATCAGGACAAATTTCAACTGCAAAGGAGCAAGAGCATGAATAAGACCAACACTCCGTTCCGTTATGACTACGTCGGCAGCTTCCTGCGCCCCGCGGCACTCAAGCAGGCGCGCGCCGACTTTCAGAGCGGCAGGATCGACGCCGCAGCGCTCAAAGCCGTGGAGGACGACGCCATCCGCGATCTCGTCGCCAAGCAGAAAGCGGCGGGTTACCACGTCATCACCGATGGTGAGTTCCGCCGCGCAACTTGGCACCTCGATTTCATGTGGGGCTTCCACGGCGTCGGCCACACGCCGACCAAGACCGGACTTCCGTTTCAGGGCGAGGCCGCGATGCTTGACGACACCTATCTTACGGGAAAGGTGAGCGTGGACGAGCATCCCTTTGTCGAACACTTCCGATTTGTCAAGGCGCTCGAAGACGAAAACACCGTCGCCAAGCTGACCATTCCCGCGCCCGCGCAGTTTCTGGAGCAGATGGTCATGCCTTTTGCCATGGAGAATACAAAGAGGTTCTACCCCTCCGTGCAGGAGCTGATGGATGACCTCGCCGCGGGCTACCGCAGGGTCATTGCAGACGTGTACGCCGCAGGCTGCCGCAATCTCCAATTTGACGATTGTAGCTGGGGGATGCTGGTCGATCCGCGCGCCTGCATGATCTTCGACACCGACGCCAAGGGCCTCGAGGAAATCAAGGAGCAGATGTTGACCGTCAACAACATGGCAATCGGCGGTAAGCCGGATGACCTTGTTATCAACACGCATGTCTGCCGCGGCAACTTCCACTCGACCTATGCCAGCTCCGGCGCGTATGACAGCGTGGCGAAAACGCTGCTTGCGCGTGAGAATGTCAATGCCTATTACCTCGAGTTTGACGACGCGCGCAGCGGCGGCTTCAGCCGTTGGCCTCTGTGAGTGGAGAGAAGAAGGTCGTGCTCGGTCTTGTGACGACCAAACGCCCCGAGCTGGAAAGCAAGGACGCGGTCATCGCGCGCATCCACGAGGCGGCAAAGTCACCTGCCGCTCGACCGCCTGTGTCTGAGTCCGCAATGCGGCTTCGCCAGCTGCGAGATCGGCAACAAGCTGACGGAAGCGCAGCAGTGGGCCAAGCTCGCGCTGGTCAAGGAGATCGCCGAGGAGGTCTGGGGTTGAGCAAAATACCGTTGGGCAGGCCGCGCGGGCAGATGTCGGAATCCATGCTGACGGCGGCGTTCATCATTCTCTCCGGCGGTTTGCAGGACGCCTATACCTATCTCTGCCGCGGCAAGGTATTTGCCAACGCTCAGACGGGCAACATCGTGCTTTTCAGCGCCTATCTTTTCGACGGTGACTGGACGCACAGCCGGCGCTATCTTGTGCCGGTGCTCTCGTTCATGCTGGGTATTTTCGTGGCTGAGTGTATTCATCGGCATTTCAAGCACATGGAGAGGGTACACTGGCGGCAGCTCATTCTTTTGGCGGAGATCGTGCTGCTGTTCCTTGTCGGCTTTCTGCCGCAGGAGGGCAACACGGCTGCCAACGCGCTCGTTTCGTTCGTCTGCGCCATGCAGGTGCAGACGTTCCGCAAGGTGCGCGGCCACGCCTACGCGAGCACGATGTGTATCGGCAATCTCCGCAGCGGCACGGAGGCGCTGTGCGTTTACTTCCACACGCGCGACCGCGAGGTGCTGCACAAGGCGCTGACCTACTTCGGCGTGATCGGACTTTTTGCCGTGGGCGCGGGTCTCGGCGCGCTGCTGACGAGAGCCTTTGCCGAACGCGGCATCTGGGTGTCCTGCGCACTGCTGGCGGTCAGCTTTCTTATCATGTTCATCCATGAGGAGGAAACGAAATGAGCCACGTATGTTCCCGCTATCGGTGACGCGGACGCTTACACCGCGAATAACCCCTTCATGGCGTACAACCATATTCAGATCACCGTGATCGGAGAAGACGCGAACGGCGATCACTATGCAGAGGTCAGTGTGGAACTGCGGCCTGAATCGATGAACCTGCACGGCGCGGTCCACGGCGGACTGCTCTACGGCCTTGCCGACTGTGTGGCAATCGCCGCGCGCGCTGCGACGGCAGCGATTATGTGACGCAGAGCGCCCACATCAATTTCCTGCGCAACACCAATCATGGAACGGTTTTTCGCTCGATGCGGAAGTCATTCGCCGCGGGCGGCGTATGAGCGGTCATCCATGATGACGGTTGCGCGACGGAGAAGACAACCTTCTTGCCGACTGCGCGGTAGACATGATGCGCATGGAGACGTAGTGATAGTTTTTGAAAAGTGTCTGCCGCTTTCCGCGCAAGAGCACAAAGGAGGCTGCGACTCGTCACGCAGCCTCCTTTTGTTTTCGGGATTTTTCAAGGCGATTTTGTCAGCACGCACAGCTTTATGCCAGCATTTTATCCAACAGCATTTGCCGCAGGTGCTTGGCAGCGATGCTCAACGGCTGATTTTTTCGCTGGAACAGATAGATGCTGCGCGGTGCGATCGGCTCGTCCAGCGTGAGCGGATAGACGCCGGTGAGCTCCGGCACCGCCACGAGCATTTCGTGCGGGACAAACCCAATGCCGAGGTTGCAGCGCACAGCAGGAAGGACTTGATCGATGGTCTCTACCTCCACGTCGGGACTGAGCGGCAGTCGTGCCGCAGAAAGAGGTCGGAATAGAAATCGTGGGACGATGTTCCCTCGGTGAGACTGACGATGGGGATAGTCCGCAAGGCGAGCGAGCGTCACGGTCTCCTGCGCCAGTTCGGAGAAGGCGGAACCGCAGATGGGGGGGATCTCCTGTATTTCGCCGACCTTCTGCATCACGAGAGAATCCGGAACAGCGGCTCCCCTCGGATACAACGGCGAAATCGGCGGAGACCGTTCTGGTACGGCGGCAAGGCCCTGCGGCGTTGTATGATTGGTCAGACAGATGCGGACGTGCGGATACTCGCTGCGGTACTGCGCAAGCACCCGCAGCAGACAGCGCCGCGCAGCGCAGGCCGCTGGCCGCGATGTGGACGACGCCGCTTTGCAGGCTCTGGTCGGAAAGGATCTCCGCTTCGCCGGCCTCAATGCTCTCAAAGGCGACGACAATGTGCGCATAGAGCTTTTCCCCCTCCGGCGTGAGGCGTACGCCCTGCGGAGAAGCGGAAGAACAGCGCGCAGCGCAGCGCGGATTCAAGACGGCGGATGATGCGCGTGACGTTCGGCTGATTGTTGTGAGGGCAGCGGCCTGCGAAAAGCTCTTGTACTTTGCGGCATAGTAGAAAACACGGTAGCTGTCATAGCTGATATTCATGGTGTGCTCCTCCTGTCAAGAGCGTGGGGATATATAAATTCCGTATATAGAAGATGTTTGATTGGTATTTCCACTTTTTCAGCGGAAAAAGGTATACTTTTTTTATGATCAAAAAGATGATAAAACGTTTCAAACGGAGGGTATTGTTATGGATTACGCAAAGAATCGCTCCGCCTGCATGGGGAGTGGAAGGGCAAAATCGAAATGGTGACCCGCGTGCCGGTCAAGACGAAAGGACGATCTGTCCCTGGCCTACACGCCCGGCGTCGCGCAGCCGTGCCTCGAGATCCAGAAGGATTTGAGCAGGAGCTATGAGCTCACGCGCCGCTGGAACATGGCGGCGGTCATCACCGACGGCAGCGCCGTTCTCGGCCTTGGCGACATCGGTCCCGAGGCCGGCATGCCCGTCATGGAGGGCAAGTGCGTGCTCTTCAAGGCGTTCGGCGACGTGGACGCCTTCCCCCTCTGCGTCAAGACAAGGACGTGGACGAGTTCGTTGAGACGGTCTACAACATCTCCGGCAGCTTCGGCGGCATCAATCTGGAGGACATCGCCGCGCCACGCTGCTTCGAGATCGAGCGCAAGCTCAAGGAAAAGTGCGACATTCCCATCTTCCACGACGATCAGCACGGCACCGCCGTTATCACGCTCGCGGGCCTGACGAACGCGCTCAAAGTCGTGGGCAAGAAGAAGGAGAACGTGAAGGTCGTCACCTCCGGCGCGGGCGCGGCGGCCATCGCCATCACGAAGCTGCTGCTCTCCGCGGGCTTCAAGGATATCACGATGTGCGACCGCAAGGGCGCGATCTACCAGGGCCGCGAGGGCCTCAACTGGATCAAGGCCGAGATGGCAGAGGCCACGAACCTGAGCCGCAAGGCGGGCACGCTCGCCGATATGCTGGTGGGTGCCGATGTGTTCATCGGCGTTTCCGCGCCGAACACCGTCACGACCGAGATGGTCAAGACGATGAACAAGGACGCCATCATCTTTCGCCTGTGCGAACCCGACGCCGGAGATCTTCCCCGACGCGGCAAAGGCGGGCGGCGCGAGGGTTATCTCCACCGGCCGCAGCGACTATCCGAATCAGATCAACAACGTGCTCGCGTTCCCGGGCATCTTCCGCGGCGCGTTCGACGTGCGCGCGAGCGACATCAACGAGGAGATGAAGGTCGCGGCGGCGGAAGCGCTGGCGGACTTGTGGGCGATGAACTCTCCGAGGACTATATCATCCCCGCAGCGTTGATCCGCGCGTCGGCCCCGCGGTGGCGAAGCGTGGCCGTGGCCGAGGCCGCGCGCAAGAGCGGCGTGGCGAGAATTTGAACCAAATATAAGAATACACCGGTTTCCCTGAAAAATCAAATCAATTCGGGGAGGGATTACCATGTCAGAGAAAAAGAAAGGAAACCTATAAGCTATTTAATCTTCCGTGGTACTACTTTTGCGATTTTTGCCGTCGTTGTGCTGATCGCAACCTATACCGGCAACCTGCCCAAGGGCATGTCCGCTGCTTCGCGTTCATGATCGTGCTGGGCACGATCCTCTATGAGATCGGCGAGAAAACGCCCATCATCCGCTCTTACCTCGGCGGCGGCGCGGATCGTCGTCCTGTTCGGCACGGCGCTTTTTGAATTACTTTAATCTGCTGCCCGCGGCGGGTACGCTGGAGGACGGCACGCGAAGGTTCACAACATGGCCCGCAATTTGACCTTTGTGGGCAATATCACCGTTCTTCCAGCGACCGGTGCGTCCTTGTTTTTACATCGCCGCACTGATCACCGGCTCGATCTCGGCATGAACAGCACGCTGTTGAAAAAAAAGGCGGCGGCGCGTTACTTCCCCGCGATCTTCGGCGGCCTGATTCTCTCGTTTGCCCCACCAGGGCGGGAGCGGCTGCCATTATGGGCTACGGCACCATCAAGGCGCTGCTGCTCATCGCCCTGCCCATCACATGGGCGGCGGCGGCATGAGCCCGGCGCAGTGCCCCTGTCCAAAAGATATTTGAAAGCTCCAACACCATGACGGCGGCGGGAGGCCATCTCTGTGATGACGCCGGTGGTCGCCATTGGCAACGCGATCTCCATTGTTTTTGCCGGTATCATCGTCAGTCATCGCCAACAAGACGTGGAACGGTCAGGGCGCGCTGATGCAGGCGGGCAGCGTCGATCCCAAGGGCTGGAGATCAGCCCCGAGATGCAGGCCAAGCGTGACAAGATCGACGTGAAAAACCTCGGTATTGGTCTGTTCGTTTCCAACTCGTTCTTTGCGTGGGGCTTCATCGTCGCCAAGCTCTGGTCGAAGCTCGTTCCGAGCGTCAGCATCCACGCCTACGCCTGGATGATCATTACCGTGGCCATCTGCAAGATCTTCAACCTCCTGCCGGAGAACATTGAAGTCGCGTGCTACCAGTGGTTCCAGTTTGTGATGAAGAACCTGACGACCACACTGCTCGTCGGTATCGGCCTGTGCTACCTGAGCCTCGACACCGTCATTGAGAGCTTCAGCGTTACCTATCTGATTCTGTGTCTTTTGTCACCTGCGTCGGCGCGCGTTCTTCGGCGCGGCGATCGTCGGCGTGGGTCGGCTTCTATCCGGTCGAGGCCGGTATCACCGCGGGCTGTGCATGGCGAATATGGGCGGCACCGGCGACGTAGCGGTTCTTTTCCGCGGCGGACCGCATGGAGCTCATGCCCTTTGCGCAGATCTCGTCCCGTCTCGGCGGCGCGATCATCCTGATCCCTCGGCAGCCTGCTGCTGTCTCACCTTGGGGGCGCTGCTCTGACGGCGGCGTAGCTGCGTGGGAGAAAGCATGGGGCAAGCGATGCTTTCTCCCACACAGAGAAGGAATGTATGTCGGATTGTATGAAATGCGGAGCTGCGGCGCGGTATCACTTTCGCGCGCTGGAGGTCCATACGCTGCATATCCGGGACCTGAGCGGAGAAAAGCGCGTTCAGGCGCTCGGTGAAGTGGTGCGCTTCAGCGTGTGCGAGAGCTGCGCACGGGAGCAGCTTCAAGAGAACCTGAAAAGGTGTGAACGCAAAGGCACTCGCTTCGTTTACCGCCATTCTGATTTTCGGTATTGTGATTTTGGCTTTGTTTTGGAACGGCGAAGGAGCGTTTTTGCCTCTGCGGTGCGGCTGGGGCGATCTGCGGAGTCCTCGGCATCGTATATACGGAAAAGGAAAGCAGGCAGCGGCGCATGGCGTATAATAGTCTTTCAGAGGAAAAAGCGTTGGAAAAGTTCATCTGCCTGGGAGGTCGCCGTAGGCTGCGCGGACCACAAGTGCGGCGCGACCATGACCTGAGCTATATCCCTATCACACCGGAGACCATAGAGCAGAAGAACGGCGACCTGATGATCAACTATGATCTTCTGCCGGATACGGCAGTGCAGGCATGGAATATCCTGCACGACCATTCAGAGAAAGCAGCAGGTCTTGGAATAACAGTGGTCTGCGGAGAATCGGCTTCCGACTGATCAAACGATAGAAACCTTTCAAAAGATACTCCTCATAGTATCAAACCTCTCCCTTGGCAAGCGGCTGCGCCTTTTTTTCCGACGCAGCCGCTTGCCGCATCTGGGTGGAAGTATGTACGTTTTGCCATAGCAAAGTGATATATCCTTCATGTCAACAAAGCATTTTCCTTTTTCTTTCGCCGGGCCGCGCTATAATGCGCAGGTCAGAAGAGATCAAAAAGCATTATGGAGGAATATCATGTTCGCGCAGATCATTGCAATCCTTATTTTCCTTGGTATGTTCCCTGCTGATCATACTCGACAAGTTCGAGCGCCATTATGTGACACTCGGCAGCGGCGCATTGGTGCCGACGCTGGTGTTCGGCGTTTGTATGCGCTCGTTCCGCGCCATCTGGGAGACGCTGAATTTAGGGGTTTTTTCAACGCGCCTTCTGGTATGGCTCGGTGAGGAAAGCGCGGTCGGCATCAACTGGTCCACCATTGTGTTCATCACCGGTATGATGATCATGGTCGCGGGCCTCGGCAAATCCGGCTTCTTCCGTTGGCTGTGCCTGTCGCTGGCAAAGCTCGTACATTACCGCATCGTGCCGCTGCTGGTTTGTTTTATGACGCTCTCGGCGCTGCTTTCGATGTTTATCGACAGCATCACCGTCGATGCTCTTCCTCGCCACGGTCACGCTTGAACTGGCGCAGACGATGAAGTTTGATCCCTGTGCCGATGATCCTGTCGGAGGTCTTCTGCGCCAACCTCGGCGGCGCTGCCACCATGTGCGGCGATCCCCCCAACATCATCATCGGCACGGCGCTCGGCTACACCTTCTCGGATTTCATTACCAATACCGGTGCAGTCGCGGCCATCTGCTTTGTGCTCATGCTTGCCTATTTTTACGCTTTGCTTCCGCAAGGAGCTCAAAAGCGCCGAGCGGGAAAAACGGCGGAGCGGCCGCTTGTCCCGCACCGTCCACGGCAGTTACGAACAAGGCGGCATTTTTTTGCGAGCGCCGGTGTGTTCCTGCTGGCGGTGGTGCTGCTGATCACGCACGCGCAAACGGAGGGCTGTCCGTCGCCTGCATCGGCGTGATCGTGGCGGCGCTGACCATGCTTGTTTCCGCCTGACCAGTGGGGAAAGCGACGGTCAGGGCATCATGAAAGGGATAGATCATAAGACGCTGCTGTTCTTCATCGGACTGTTTGTTTCTGTCGCGGGCTTGGAGGAGACCGGCGTGCTGGACGTCATCGCGCGTTTTATCTCGTCGGTCAGCGGCGGCAACGCGCGGCAGTCATCGTAAGTCATTATCCTTTGGGTACGGCGGTCACGCGAGCGCATTTGTGGACAACATTCCCTTTGCCGCGACCATGATCCCGGTCATCCGATGCGATCGCCGCGGCGGAGGGAATGGACATCGGCGTTCTCGTGTGGGCGCTCTCCCTCGGCACCGATCTCGGCGGCAACGCAACCCCCATCGGCGCGAGCGCCAATGTGGTCGGTACCTCGGTCTTCGGCAAAGATGCGGCTACCCCATCAGTTGGGGGCGCTACTGCAAATACTGCGTGCCGGCGACGATCCTTGTGATGCTGGTATCCACGGCGTATTTGTTCCTGCGTTATCTGTAAGAGAAAGGAAAGCATGATTGATGAAAAAACAGATCATTGTTGCCATTGGCCGCGAGCACGGCAGCGGCGGGCATTATATCGCGGATCTGATCGCACGAGAAAGCTTGGCGTCAAGCTCTACGACAAGGTCTCCATTGAAAAGGAGATCACCTCGGGCGGCTACAGTGAAGAGCTCGTGAGCGAGATGGACGAAAAGCCTGTCAACTTTTTTGCCTCCCGCCGCATCGGACGGTTTTCCAATTCGCTTGAGGTCAACGTGGCGGAGAAGACCTTTGCCATGCTGCGCAGCAAGGCGGCGGAGGGGGAGAGCTTCGTGGTGATCGGTCGCTGCGGCGAGCAGGTGTTGGAGAATAATCCGAACTGCATCAGCATCTTCATCTGCGGCGACCCGCAGTTCAAGCTCAACCGCGTGATGAACAAGCTTTGGCCTGAATGCGGAGCAGGCCATTGAGGAGATACGGAACGTAGACCGTTCCCGCAAGAACTATCACAATTACTACTGCGACACCAAATGGGGCGACGCCCGCGGCTATGACTTGACGGTCAAAAAAGCAATGTGCCTTCGGCTGCGAAAAGGACAGCGGAGATGCTCGTCGGCTATATCCGCAGCTTTATGGAGCAGGACTAAAAAACGTATTCTACAGAGTACTTCAGGGCATCTTAATTGCAAGGAATCGAAAGGAGCTATTATAATGGATAAAATTAAAGTTGTGCAGTATGGTTGCGGAAAGATGAGCAAGTACACCCTTCGCTATGCGTATGAGCATGGCGCGCAGATCGTCGGCGGCATCGGCCACGGCGCGTCCGTCGGCCAGGACATCGGCGACTGGGCGGAGCTCGGCGTCAAGACGGGCGTCATCATTTCCGATAACGCGGAGAAGGTCCTCGACGAGTGCGACGCCGACGTCGCCATCATCACGACCCGCAGCTTCATCGGCGACATTTACGAAGCCATCGAGCAGTGCGTTACCCGCGGCATCAATGTCATCACGACCTGCGAAGAGGCCATTTACCCCTGGACGACCTCCGCGGCCATGATCAACAAGCTCGACGCTCTTGCGAAGGAAAACGGCTGCACCATCACCGGCAGCGGCATGCAGGATATCTTCTGGATCAACCTGGTCGGCCTCGTTGCGGGGGGCTGCCACCGGATCGCCAAGATCAAGGGCGCTTACAGCTACAACGTGGACGAGTACGGCATCGCGCTCGCCGAGGCCCACGGCTGCGACCTGACGCCGGAAGAGTTTGAAGCGAAGATCGCTCACCCGACCGACTTTGAGCCGTCCTACGCCTGGAACGCCTCCGAAGCCATCTGCAATAAGCTCGGTCTCACCATCAAGAGCATTTCCCAGAAGCATGTTCCCTGCATCATCGACAAGGACATCTACAGTGAAACGCTCGGCAAGGACATCAAGGCCGGCCACGCCATCGGCATGTCCGCGGTCGTCACCATCGAGACCATGCAGGGCATCACCATCGAGGAAGAAACCATCGGCAAGGTCTACGGCCCGGACGACGGCGATATGTGCGATTGGGAGATCTTCGGCGAGCCCAAGACCGAGTTCCACGTCGTGAAGCCCGCCACCGTCGAGCACACCTGCGCCACGGTCGTCAACCGCATCCCGTCCCTGCTCCGCGCTCCCGCCGGATACGTCACCTGCGACCAGCTCGAGCCGGTCGAATACCTCACCTACCCGATGGAGTACTACTGCTGAGCAGAACGGCATAGTAAAAAGGTATGCAGCGAAAAAGCCCGTATTGGTCAATAGGCCAATACGGACTTTTTATATAAGAGATAGCAATAGAAGTGCATTGTTCGATGGTTCGGTCGGCATAAAGCGGAACAAGCTATGTCTTTTTGTCGGTTTAGTGTTTGTAACAGCAGAAAGTTTCTGCCCCACTTGGCTGTCTTTGTTCTAAGATTGTTCTAAAAGAATAATTGAGAAATGCGTTTTGCCCATACGATTTATTCTGTGTTTTCTTTTGTGTTGACTTGTACCGTCGCTTCCCCCGCAAAGCCCTGAAACGGCGGCGTTTTTGCGGCATGAGCTAATATATACCGGTACAGGGAGTATTTTAAATACAGTAAGCTTATATTTCCAGAGGACAACACATACCGCATGATCTCTCGCGCAAGCATTCTCTTGGCACTTTTTGCGTTACTGACATACGGGGGACAATGCGAGAAGAAAGCAATGAAAAATGGCATTTTACAAGTGCCGGTTTATGTGTTAAAATTAATCAAATATCCAGATAGCTGTCAGAGATTTCTTTAATCATGATACATCTTGGGAGAAATGCATTGATGCAGTATAAAACTCTCTTTTTCTTTAACGATAACAGGCAGAAAAACGAAGCGGTCAGAAATCGCCATGCACTCCCTTCCCCGATTAAATCAAAAAGCTACGCGCCGGGCTTCGTGCTCGCGCTCGTCATCGCGTTGCTCGCCAAAGGGCATCGAGGCCCTGTGCCGTTCGACGTCATCGGCGCGTCCGTCATCGCCATGTTCATCGGTATGCTCATCAACGGCTACCGCAAGCCCGGCAAGACCACCGCGCCCGGCGTGAAGTTCACGGCGAAGAAGATCCTAAAATTCGCTATCATTCTCCTCGGCGCGAGCCTGAACGTCACGACCATCCTGAACGTCGGCAGAATGTCGCTGACCGTCATGCTCTTTACGCTCCTTACCTGCTTTTATGGCGGCGGTTATTTCATCGGGACGTGCGATGGCCTTTCCGACATGGCCTACGCTCTCTGAGTCACGACGGTGGACGGTGAAACCGCTGATGAAACAAGCAGCAGTAGTGGGGCTACACCGTCAATGGGACGACTGCCGCCTATGGTGTGGATAACCAACCGATTTCAGACAACGACATCTATCTTTACCCTCCACGGGGTCGGTTAAAATTCAAGATCGTATCAAAAACTGCACCGGGAAACCGGAACTGGGGAAATGTGAAAAGCCCCGCGAGCGGGTCACTGTGAAGCTCCCTTGAGGAGATAAGTCAGAATGCCCAAGCTGTTTGAGATAGCTCCTGCCCGAACCGGGGGCCGTCAGACCGGGGGATCATTGCGCCCTTTTCTGCGTCTGCACGGCCCGTGTGAGCGGGCAGGTGCGGACGCTTTTTTTCAACAAAGGAAAGGAGAAAACAAATGACAAAAGCGCATATTGTCCCTAAGCTGATGGCCTTTGTGATGGTCGTCAGCCTGCTGCCTGCCTCCCGGTCCGGGCAGCGGAAACTGAGCTCTGCCAAAGAATTTGCAGCTATGTCTGCAAACGGCAGCTATAAGCTGACTCAGGACATCGAAGTCACCACGCCATACAAATCAACCTTCAAAGGCACCTTTGACGGCGACGGGCATACCGTCACCCTCAAGCTGAACGTCACCAGCGGCAACGCCGGGCTTTTTACTACCGGTCAAGATGCCGTTATCAAAAACGTTGAAGTTACCGCCGATGTTACTTCCAACGTTGCCTCTTCCAGTTACGGCACCGCCGGTCTGGTCGGCAAGGTCTCCGGCGCTACCACCATCATCACGAATTGCGGTGTGACCGGAACAGTCTCCAACACCGCCACATCTACTTCTTTCTGCTGTTTACATTGGCGGACTGGTCGGTTATCAAGCCGCCAATCTAACCATCAACGACTCCTATACCGCTTGCGAAGTTACAAGCAGTAGTCTATCTTCCAGTTCCTCTACCGGTGGTCTAATTGGTAAGGAATCCAATTATTACACTCTTTCCGCCACAAACTGCTATACAACCGGTGCAATTACTGCTGCAAAAGGTTATGCCGGTGGCATGAGTGGCTATATTTCCTGCAGCGCAAGTTATAAGCACTCTTATACCAATTGTTATACTGCTGGTTCGGTCACCGTAACCGGTGCAGCCAGCAATGCTTACGGTTTTGCCTATAGCTATGCCTCCACTGGATACAATTTTACCAATTGCTACTACAACAGCATCAACACCAATGGTTGCAATAAAACAGATACAGCTATTACCGCCAAAACTTCCGACGAGCTGGAAGCCCTTGCCACCCCCTGCCGGCGCCCTTGCCGGTGCCCTCGGCGGCGGTTTCCTTGCCGACAAGCGGAACATCAACAACGGCTACCCCATTCTTGATTGGCAGTATTTTGGACCCCGACGCCAAATATACCGTCACTTTCAACGTGGAGCCGACAGACTCCGTCCTCAACTGGAACGGCAAGGTGCAGACCGTCTCCGCGGACGGCAAGTACGAGTTTGCGGACGTGGCCGTCGGCAGCTACGACTACCCGTCTCCAACGCGGACGATTACGCCACCGCTGAAGGCACCGTCACAGTTAAAAACAAAAACGTTGAAACAACCGTCCAGCTTGAATTAAACAAGCACACCCTCACCTTTTGCCCCACTCCGAAAGACGCGGAGCTAACCGTTAAAAAGGACAATGAAGAGCTGAAGTCCAACTCGGACGGCAGCTATTCCGTCACCAAGGGCGAGTATACCTACTCCGCCTCCGCCTTCGGATACAAGTCCATTGACGGAACCGTCACCGTCCCCGCCGGGGATTATATGGAGACGGTGACTTTGCAGAAAAAAAGATGCGCCACCAGCGCGCTTTGTTTACGCTGAAGACGCCGCGCCGACCATCAAAGTCACTTATTCGACAGCGCAAGTATAAAACGATCACCATGACCCCGAGCCGACGGCAGCTACCAGCTGCCCATCGGTTATGAATACAACTGGGAATTTGACAGTGCGGCATATATTGCGCAAAGCGGCACCATCGACCTGACGGAAGCCCAAAAAAGGCGATAGCAAGGGACATCACCGTTCCTAAGTCCAAAAAGCCCACGGGCACAGGCACGGTGGAATACCCGTATCTGATCTCCGATGCCAGCCAGCTGCGTTGGTTCGCTGCACAGGTGAATGAAAACAGTAAAAACAACATCTGTGCCCAGTTGACAAATGACATTGTTCTTGGTAATGAGAATTGGACACCGATTGGTCAATATGCAAGAAACGCTTACAACGGCACCTTCGACGGGCAGTACCACGAAATTAAGAACCTGAAAATCACCGGCTCCGCCAGCAATCACTATGGTCTCTTTTGGCGTGGTGAGCACCGGCACCGTGAAGAATCTTACCGTTTCCGGCGCGGTCACAATTTCCGGCAGCGGTTATTCCTCTTACGGAATTGCCGCCATTGCCGGTTCCCTCAACCAGTACCGGCACTATCGAAAATTGCATTAACAAAGCCACTGTCACCGGCAACTACAATACCGCGGGCATTGTCGGCTATATTTCGAGCAAACAGCAACGGCACCGTCACTTCCTGCGTCAATACCGGCAACATCTCCGGCAGCAACAGTGTCGGCGGTATCGTTGGCCAGTTCTATGGCAAGGGCACTGTTGACCAGTGCTATAACCGCGGTGCAATTAAGGCAGCTGTCAGGCAAGGCGGGCGGCATCGTCGGCTATCTGTACGTCTCTTCTTCCTATTATAAAAAATACGGTGGCCTCCTGCTATTCCACCGGCAGGTCTCCGGCACAGCAGCGCCGCCGTGGTCGGCAGCATCTACAACACAAGCTCATTCCACACTGGATAAGCTCTTCTTCCTGGAGGGTGAAAGCCGCACCGACTCCAACGCCGAGTCCAAAACTTCCGACGAACTGAAAGCGCTGGCATTCCCGTTGGGCGGTGCGTTCATCAAAGATTCGGCGGGCATCAATGACGGCTACCCCATCTTCCGTTGGCAGATTCCCACCTATGCCGTCACTTTCACGGTTGACCCCGCGGGAATGCCGAGGTCACCATTTATGGGCAGTCCGGTACGCATTGCGGCAGCAACTGGACGTTCGCTCTCCCCGACGGCGAATATGACTACACTGTCTCCGCTTTCGGCTACAAGGCAAAGTCCGGCGAAATCACCGTCAAGGGCGGTGCGGTCAATGAGGACGTTACCCTCTCTATGCCGTAGAAAAGCGCACGGTCACCTTTAACATCGCCCCGGCGGACGCTCAACGCCGCCGTCACCGTTCTCTGGAACGGGCAAACCATCACCCGGAAGCCGACGGCAGCTACTCCTCCCGGACGGCGAATACACCTACACCGGTCAAGGCAAAGGGCTATGCCAAGGTGAGCGATACCCCTCACCGTTTCCAAGGATGCAGCCGTTTCCGTCACCCTGACTCGCTCCTCTACGTGGAACGGCGAAACCAAGACCCCATCCCACCGGTGACGGCACACTGGAAGCCGCGCCCTATCAAATTGAAAACGGCGAGCAGCTGGCTTGGCTGGCTGATACCGTCAATAATTCTGCCAGTGTTACGAAACTCTATGCGGAATTGACCGACGATATTGATTTGGGCGGCAAGCTCTTTACGCCCATCGGCAAGGATTTCCACGAGTTCTCCGGTGTCTTTGACGGACAGGGGTTATACCGTTTCCGGCTGAAGGTCACCGATGTAGCAGATGCCGGACTGTTCGGCACAGCCAAAGATGCAACGATCCGGAATGTAGTAGTTCGTGGCAACGTCACCGGCACCGACAATGCTGCCGGTATTTTGGCTAAAGCAAAAACCACAGCCTGCACCATTGAAAACTGCGGCAATGAGGCCGTGGTGAATGTAATCAAGAGTGGCGGTGGATACGCAGGCGGCATTCTGGGATATGCTATTACCAGTACAACAGTCACAAACTGCTATAACAGTAGCGCTGTGACTTCTAAGGGCAACACTTCTTACAGCCGCGCAAGTGGTATCGTTGGATATTTGAGTGGCAACGGATCTGCAAAGATCACTACTTGCTATAACACAGGAAAAGTAACCTCTGATGGTTATGCGGCAGGTGCTGGCGGTTATGGTGGCCCTAGCTTGACTGTATCCGATTGCTACAATACCGGCAGTATCAGTAACACGAACAAATCAAAAGCAGGCATTTACCACCAGCAACAGTGACACCGCTACAAACAGCTTTTACCTGAAGGATAGTGTTCCTGAAGGCGCAAACACAAACGGCGCCACCGCCCCTCACCCCCGAAAATGCAGTCCGCCCTGCTCAGCAAGTTGGGCACGGAGAACTGGACATCCGTTCGGGGCGTCAACAACAGTCTGCCCGTGCTGAAGTGGCAGAAGGTTTCCGCGCCCACAGCCAACGTGAAATTGGTTCCCGATGCCGCGTTCGTCCGCAGCGTCATCACCACCGAGGACGGCGATGAGACCTCTCTCCCCACCGCACAGCTCCAATGGAGTGCGGCCACAGTTGCGGAGAGCTACACCGTTTCTCTGTGGAGAGCCGAGAAAACCTGGGTTTCCCTCACTGCAAAAAGAAAAGGCAGAATATGACGCAAAATCAGCAGCGAGACCTCCGACTCCCCCAACCTTGAAAAGCTGGAGTATGTAAACGAGGCAGAAGTCATCAGCCGCATGACTCCCCGAGCAGAAAGCACGGCTTGCCGCACTGGACGCAGCTGTCGATGAGGCGGAAAGCGACCCGGAGCAGACGGACATGGTACACTGCCATGGAAAACCGCGCGGCATTCATCGTCAGCTTGGCCACTGATGATGATTTTTGGGTTCCTACGTATCTCAGCTGACCTTTGCGCAGGACATTTCCGGTATTACCAAGAAGACCTGGTATGACCTTACTTCCGCCTTTGCCGCACTGCCCGAGGGCATCTACTACGCCGCTGTGGCTGTGGAGACAGACGGACAAGCTGCCTATGTCTCTTCCGCGCAGGTGAACGATGAGGTAGTGGGCGTTCAGAGCCCCTGGGCACAACCGTATGAAAACGGTCACGGGTGTGAAGTGGGACGGCGCCACTGCAAAGTGGGACGGCCGCGAAAACTTCACCGGCATTTACCAAATTGACCTCTACTGGGTGGACGGCAGCGAAGGAAACTACACCTATACCTTCTTCCGTTCCTTCTCCATGCCGGGGCAGTATACCTCCGCAAATCTCGCCAACGCAGTCGCTGCGGAAAAGCAGTATGCTTTCACCGTCACTGCCATTGCAGACAGCACCATCGACCGGGAATTGGGGCTCACCGACAGTGTTCCCTCTGCATACAGCAAGGTGTATACACCCTCCGCAGGCACGGAAAAAACCCTCTGAGAAAGAATGGGTAGACATTTCCAACGCCGAGCAGTGGATTGCCCTTGCCAACGTAAAGGACGAGCCTTCCGCCGGCACCGATTCCCCCAACAAGCAGGCTATCGAATGGAGCAAGAACTATCGGCTCACTGCTGATATTGATTTCTCCAAGCTCTCTGCCGCTGACCAGACAAAGACCAAGTCCATCGGCACCGTCACCTATCCCTTCATGGGCGAATTTGACGGACAGGGACACAAGATCACCGGTCTGACGCTCAGCAACAGCGACTCCGGTCTTTTCTGGTACACCGGCGCCACCGGCTATGTCCATGACCTGACCATCGACAGCGCCAACGTCCTCTTCTCCGACAATGCCGCCGTTCTGGTCCACAACAACTACGGCCGCCTTGAAAAATGCGTCGTGGTGAACACCAATATCACCGCCGACACCGGCGCGGTGCTGGGCGGCATGGTCAGCCGGAACTACGGCACCATCCGTGACAGCTATGTGGAGGGCGGTACGCTGACCTCCAACTCCACTACCTCCACGGGCCACGCGGGCTTCGTGGGTGCTAACGAGGAGGGCGGCCTGATCGAGCGCTGCTGGTCCAGCATGAACGTCACCACCCAGAGCGCCTACGCCGCCGGCTTTGTGGGCCTGGGCTACGGCGGAGCCATCAAAAACTGCTTTTTGCACTGGGCAATGTCTCCGCCCGGGCGATATTCCGGCGGTTTTGTGGGACGTTCCGTCTATCAAGGCAACGTCTATGAAAACTGCTATGCCGCCGGTACCGTCACCGTTACGGATAAAGAGGGCAACGGCTTCATCGGCGGCAATCAGGACTGGTCCTTCTTCCAGTATGACCAGTCCGAGGGCATTAAGAACAGCTACTTACAACAGCACCACCGATTCCAGCCATGACTATAACGCCACCGGCAAGTCTCTGGACGAGATGAAAGCCGATCGACTTCCTCACCGCTCTCTCGGCAGCGAATCCGGTATTTGGGTGCAGGACAGTGAGCACAACAACGGACTGCCCTACTTGAGCAGCGTCAAGGCTCCCGAAACGGCACAGACCACCCAAATCACGGTAAATATTGCCGTTGCCGCTTATAATAAGGCTACCTATTCCTTTGAAAAGTCCGGTGATGTGATCTCCGTCACCATGGATTCCAACGGCAACACCGTCTGGTGGACCTGATGGATGCGGCGCAGGCGCAAGGCAAGCTGACCTATTCCTACTCCACCACCTCCACCTTCGGCCGCTTCATCCACACCATCAACGGCCGGGAAGTGAATGCGCCGGACGGCTGGATGTTCACCGTCAACGACGTGCTCTCCAACGTCAGCGCTTCTCTTGCCACGGTGAAGGACGGCGACAAAGGTCCTCTGGTTCGAGGGCACCACCGAAAACCACTTCCAGGGTCCTGCATGGGATTTCCTTTCCGGTGAAGAACATCCAGTGGGAGACTATCTCCACCGTAGGAGCAGCTCCTCGCCCTGGCTATTGCCACGGATGCGGGTCGACGCTGAGCAAAATTATAAGCTGGCAAATGATCTGGATCTCACCGGCATCAACTTCCCCGGCATCGGCACTGTCGCTCAGCCCTTTACCGGCCGATTTGACGGACAGAGACCACACGATTTCCAATATCACCGTTTCCGGCACAGACAACGTAGGTTTCTTCGGCGTCATCAAGGGCGCAAAGATTCAAAATCTGAACCTCAAAAATGTATCCATCACCGGCGTGGAAAAGGTCGGCGGTCTGGTGGGCTATGCGCAGGCAGCGCTGGACAAGAACGATCTTTCCAAAAACGTAGCAAACCTCTCATCGGCGGCTGCACCATCTCCGGTACAGTCAGCGGCGAAAAGCAGACCGGCGGTCTGGTGGGCCACAATGAGGGCAAGACCGATCCCGACACCCTCTTCTCGATTGCAAGCTCCATCGACAAGTCCTCCTCCGCTGTCACCGTCATCGGCACGGACATGACCGGCGGCCTCGTGGGCGAAAACAGCGGCACCGTCACCAAGAGCACGGCCATCGGTTCCGTTACCGGCACCAACTCCACCGGCGGTCTGGTAGGCAGCGGCAGCGGCGACATTTACGACAGCCACGCCAAAGGCGCTGTCACCGGCAACAATCACACCGGCGGCTTTGCGGGCAGCAGCACCGGCACGGTGAAAAACTGCTATAGCCTCGGCGCGGTCACCGGCACCGACTATACCGGCTCCTTCGCCGGTGCCCTCGCCGCGGCGGACACCGTCATCGGCGCGGGGCAGGATCACCGTCACCGGCACCCCCACGCAGGGCTATAACGGCGGTCTCGCCGGTTCCCTCAGCGGCACCGTTTCCGGTCTTGCCAACCGCATCACCGTGAAAAATGCGTTCGGCAACTGCACGCAGGCGGAGGGTGAGAATCTCTCATCATCGGCAACACCAATGACTACCGGTCGGACGGCCAGAAAGCCGCGCTGGAGGGCATGACCCTCTCCACCCGGCAGGCAGTGGGTGATAAGCTCTATGAGCTGTTTAGGGTCAATCTGCCGGATCTGAAAAACGAGGCAGATCAGGTATGTCGATGCCCTTATGGCCGTTCCACCGCAGGCACCGCAACCGGCACTGAGCTTTCTCTGCTGAAGTCCAGCCAATCCCCCGCTCCGGGCGTCACCGTTACCTATTCGGTCACCGACGCGCACCTCACCGGCGGCAGCACCTTGACACTGGTAAAGCCCAATGACACCTGCGCCACGGTATCCATCCAAGGTTGGAGCTTCTGCTGACGGATGGCGAGGGCAATACATACCGAAAAGCGTACAGGTTATTCTTCCGGTGACGCCTGAAAAAGCGTGCCGGGCTCATGGATGCCATCGCATCTGGTTATGCAGATACCAAAGATGAGTGGACAGCCATGGATATGGCCGTTTATTCCACGCTGGACGGAAAAACAGCAGCGCTCACTGACACTGCCAAACAGAATGTGCTGAACTTGCTCATCAAAGATGCCAACAATCAGAAAGATAACCTCTCCGACCACTCTCGGATTGAAATCGTTCTCCGGTCTCTGGGCATCGACAGTACACGGCTCTATTCCGTCAACAGCAGTACGCCCACCGATAACGCCAAAATTCTCTCCGCAGCGGATTATTCCACCCTTTCCTATTACACCGCACCCTATATCCTGCTGGCCAATCTTCAGGGCAACGTGAAGCTGTCCGCCGCGCAGGTCAATACCCTGATCGGCATTTTGAAGGCCAACATGGGCAGCGGCCTCTTCGAGTCTGTCTACAAGGCATCACCTACACCAGTCCGGACACCGCGGGCGCTGCCTTGGCCGCTCTTGCAAAGTATTACGGCACCAGCGCGGATGCGAAAGCAGTGGTGGATACCATCCTCGCCGCGCTTTCCTCCGCCATGGATGCAAACGGCTCCTTCGGCAGTGCAAACTCCGACGCCATGGTCATGATCGGCCTATTGGCTCTGGGCAAAACCCCGCAGCCCTGACCTCCGTCTCCGGCGCCAGTGTGGTGGACGGAATGCTGTCCCTACGTCAATACCGGGACAAATCAGTTCCGCTACTCCGGCGAGGATAACGCGCTGGCCACCGAACAGGCGTTCCGCGCATTGGCGGCATTGGCGCATTTTAAAGACGTGCCGTTCAATGTATACGATTTCAGTGCCAATCTGGTCGAGCCGGGCCGTGCAACCGGAAGCGGCGAGGTTGAAAAACCCAAGCCGCCGGTCGGCACGGAGATCACCGTCCGCATGACGATCAAGGCGGACAGCGGTTACTGGTTCAACGGCTCCGTCACCATTTCGGGCGAGGGAGCAACGGTCTATCACGCGCTTATTAAGGCGCTTGAAGAGGCCGGTATGTCCCAGGTCGGTGCAGAAAGCGGGTACGTTCGGTCCATCAGCAAGGACGGAAAACGCTGAGTGAATTTGACAACGGCGAAAACCCGGTTGGCTCTTACAAGGTGAACGGCGATCTGCCGGATGTCGGCTGACGAGCTATGCGATCAAAGACGGCGACCGCATCGTGTGGTACTACACCGACGACTGGACGCTTGACCCCGATGCCGGTAAGTGGTATGTCAAGCCGGTCAGCTCTACGATCACGCCCGTCGCTGCCATCAAAGACGGCATAGCAAGCGCGTCCGTCTCCTACAAGGACTTGAGTGAGGCGATCAGCGCGGCGAAGAAGTCCGGCGAGAACACCGTGACCATCACGCCGGAGATCAAGGGCAAGGTGAACGGCATCGCCGTCTCTCTGCCGAAGTCTGCCGCAGCGAACGCGGCGAAGCAGGGTGTGCAGCTTATTGTCGAAACCGATAAGGCGCGCGTCAGCCTGCGCGCCGAGGTACTTGGTGAACTGGCGAAGAACAGCGGCTCCGAGTTGAAGCTCGAGATCACAGAGAAAAGGGCCGAAGAGGTTTCGGACAAGCTCGCTCATGAGAATCTTGACGGTGCCTCCATCATTGAGGTCACGTTGATGATCGACGGCAAGCCGGTCACAGTCTTCGGCGGCAAGAAGCTGCTGATCGACATTCCGTGGACAGCAAGCGGTTCCGCACGGGTGACACCTGCCGTGTCCTTGTCCTCAGCGACGACGGTGCAGCGGAGCGCACGAGCGGCCAATGCATAAAGAAAAACGATGCGCTCTTTGTCCGCGTGGAAACAACGCACCTGAGTATCTTTGTCGTTATGCGCGATGCGGCGCTGCCGTTCACCGATGTCGCGGATACCGCGTGGTACGCGGACGCGGTGCAGTACGTCTATGAAAACGGTCTTATGACCGGCGTTTCGGAGAGCGAGTTTGCGCCGGACGGCACAGCGACGCGCGGCCAGATCGTCACTATCCTCTGGCGTCTCGCGGGCAGCCCTGTGGTCAACTATGCTATGCGCTACGCCGATGCGGACGAGGGCGCGTGGTACGGCGAGGCCGTGCGCTGGGCAGCCTCCACCGGCGTCGTCACCGGCTATAGCGAGAGCAGCTTCGGTCCGAACGATGCCATTACGCGCGAGCAGCTCGCCGCGATCCTCTACCGCTATGTTAAGACACAGGGGCAGGGCTTTACCGGTATGTGGTACTTCCCACTGCGCTATGATGATGCGGCCAGCATCAGCGATTGGGCAGACGAGGCGATGCACTGGTGCGTGATGAAGGGCCTCCTCAACGGCACGAGCGAAACGACGCTCAGCCCCCAGCTTACCGCGACGCGCGCGCAGCTGGCAGCCATTCTCCAACGCTTCTGCGAACTGCCCAAGGATACCGCGAGCAAGAGCGCCGTGCAGACCGCCTATGACCGCGCGTCGGCCTACCTGACCGCTGCCGTGAGCGCGCCGCGCTATGGCAGTCTCGGCGGCGAGTGGACGGTGCTGGCCCTCGCCCGCGGCGGCGCGGACACCGAGACCGCTTATTTCACCGACTATTACGCCGCGCTCGAGCAGACCGTCCGCGAAGCAAACGGCGTGCTGAGCGAACGCAAGTACACTGAGTACAGCCGCGTCATTCTCGCGCTCTCCGCGCTCGGGAAGGACGCGCGGGACGTCGCGGGCTTTGACCTGACGCTCCGCTCGGCGATTACGAAAAGACAAAGGCGCAGGGCATGAACGGCGCGATCTACGCGCTCCTCGCGCTCGACAGCCGTGACTATCCCATGCCGCAGAACGCGGCGGCAAGCACGCAGGCGACGCGGCAGCTGTATGTGGATGCCATTCTCGCCGCGCAGCTGACAGACGGCGGCTGGAGCTTCATGGGCGAGGACGCCGATCCCGACCTGACCGCCATGGCCTTACAGGCGCTGGCGAGGTATCGGGAACAGAGCAGCGTCCAACTGGCGGCCAACCGCGCGCTCATGTGCCTGAGCGCCATGCAGAATGCAGACGGCGGCTTCTCTTCCTGGGGGAGTGAGAATGCCGAGAGCTGCGCGCAGGTGCTCCTTGCGCTCAACGCGCTGGATCTTGGCACGGACGACAGCCGCTTCGTAAAGAACGGCCACAGCGTGCTCGACGCGCTGCTGACCTATCAGAACGCGGACGGCGGCTTCTGCCACGAGCGCGGCGGCGAAACGAATCTCATGGCGAGCGAGCAGGCGGCCTGCGCCCTCGCGTCGCTCGTCCGCGCCGAGCGCGGCGAGAGCAGCCTCTACCGGATGGCGGCGCTGACGCAGCCTGCCGCTTGATGGCATGGCAATACCGAAACGAAAGGAGGAAAACGGACATGAAAACAGCAAGACGCTTTCACGCGGCGCTGTTGGCGTTCGCATTGGTATTCACTCTTGCGGCCTGCGGCACACCGGCAGTAGAGCCGACGCCGCCACCTGCGCCGACGCAGAGCGAAGCGCCCGCGCCCGATGCGGCGCGGGATGTGCCCGCCACGTCCGCTCCCTCCGAGACCGAACGGCAGGAGGCAGAGACTCCTGCCGCTCCGCCAGTCGGAGAACAGCAGCCAGTGGAAAGCGGCGCGCCGGAGGGAAACGCCTCCGACGCATTGCCGACAGGCGGCAGCTCCGACTCACAGGACAGCTCTTCCAACAAACCCGATGCATCACCGGAGAACGCCGCGCCGACGTGTACGGTCTCCATCTCCTGCGCGACGATCCTGGAAAATCTCGACCGGCTCAACGCGGAGAAGGCTGACTTGATCCCTGCGGACGGCGTTCTGCTGGCTCCGACCGCGGTGGAATTTACCGAGGGCGAGAGCGTGTTTGACGTGCTCAAGCGCGTGTGCCGCGAGAATAAGATACACATGGAGTTTTCCGAAACGCCGGTCTATCAGTCCGCCTACATCGAGGGCATCGGCAACCTCTACGAGTTCGACTGCGGCGAGGGCTCGGGCTGGATGTACCGCGTGAACGGCGAATTTCCCAACTACGGCTGCTCGCGTTATACCCTCGCGGACGGCGACACCGTCGAGTGGGTCTACACCTGCGACTTCGGCGCGGATGTGGGCGGAGGGCTCGGCGCATGAAGCATCACGCCTTTCTCGCCTGCCATCCGGCGGTGAACCTTCTGTACTTTGTACTGGTGCTGACGTTTTCCATGTTCTTCCTGCACCCCCTCTGCCTTGCCGTCTCGCTCTGTGCCGCGCTTTGGTGCGCCGCGCAGTTAAACGGCGGCGCGGCGGTGCGGCTCACCGCCCTGTGGCTGGCGCCGACGGCACTGCTCGCCGCACTGGTAAACCTCGCCTTCAATCACGAGGGCGCGACCATTCTGGCCTATCTGCCCTCGGCAACCCTCTGACGCTGGAGTCCATCGCCTACGGCTTCGCCGCGGCGGCGATGCTCGCCGCCGTCGTGCTGTGGTTTTCCTGCTGGAACACAGTCATGACCTCAGACAAGCTCATGCACCTTTTCGGACGCGTCGTGCCCGCCCTCTCGCTCCTGCTCTCCATGACGCTGCGCTTTGTGCCGCGCTTTCAGGCAAAGCTCCGCGAGGTGACAGCGGCGCGGCGGGGCATGGGGCTGTACGCGGAAAAGGGCCGGCTCCAAAAGCTCAGGAGCGCCGTGACGGTCTTTTCCGTTATGGTGACATGGAGTCTCGAGAATGCCGTGGAGACGGCGGACAGCATGAAAAGCCGCGGCTACGGACTGCCGGGCCGCACAGCCTTTTCCCTCTATCGCTACAGCCGCCGCGACAGGCTGCTGCTCTTGTGGCTGACGCTCTGCGGCACTTACATCGCCGCGGGCTGGGCGCTCGGCGGCGTGAAGTGGCGCTACTATCCCACGGCGCGCGGCGTGCTAACGCCGTATTCCGCAAGTATTCTGCTTGTATATCTTCTGCTGTGCCTGACGCCGGTGCTGCTGCAAAGAAAGGAGGCGCGCACATGGAGCTCTATCGCGTCGAAAGCCTGACCTTTACCTACCCCGGGCAGTTCGCGCCCGCCCTGCGGGACGTGAGCCTGACGCTCCGCGCGGGCGAATTCGTCACGCTCTGCGGGCTTTCCAGCAGCGGCAAAAGCACGCTCCTCCGCCAGCTCAAGACCGCGCTCGCGCCCAACGGCGTCCGCCGGGGCGCGGTCCTTTTCGCCGGCCGCCCGCTCTCCGACGTTTCGCCGCGCGAGCAGGCGGAGCGCATCGGCTTTGTGCAGCAAAGCCCGGAAAACCAAATCGTCACCGACAAGGTCTGGCACGAGCTGGCCTTTGGGTTGGAGAGCCTCGGGTACGATACGCCCACCATCCGCCGCCGCGTCGCCGAGATGGCGGGCTTTTTCGGCATGGAGAGCTGGTTCCACAGGGAGGCGGCGTCGCTCTCCGGCGGGCAGAAGCAGCTTTTGAACCTGGCCGCCGTGCTGACCCTGCAGCCGGACGTGCTGATTTTAGACGAGCCGACCGCGCAGCTTGACCCCATCGCGGCGGCGGACTTCCTCGCCGCGCTCGCACGGGTCAACCGGGAGCTGGGCACAACGGTGCTGCTCTCCGAGCAGCGGCTGGAGAGGCGCTGCCCCTCTCCGACCGCGCCGTTGTGCTGGACGGCGGGGGGTCCTCGCGGACGGCGCGCCCCGCGCCGTGGGCGCGCAGCTGCGCACGGCGGGACATGAGCTGTTCCGCGCCATGCCCGCCGCCATGCGCGTGTGGGCGGCGGTGGAGAACACCTTTTTCCCTGTCCCGTCTCCGTGCGTGAGGGGCGGGACTGGCTGGCAGACTTTGCCGCCTCGCACCCCCTCAAGAGCGTGCCGGAGCGCCCGCTGCCCGCGCCATCGCAGGAGACGGTCGTAACCGTCTCGGATGCGTGGTTCCGCTATACGCCGGACGCCCCGACGTGCTGCGCGGGCTGGAGCTGACGGTGCGTCGGGGCGAGCTTTTCGCCATCCTCGGCGGCAACGGCGCGGGCAAGTCCACCACGCTCAAGCTGCTGGCGGGCCTGCAAAAGCCCTATCGCGGGGAGGTCCGCGTCATCGGCAAAACGGCGCTTCTGCCGCAGGAGGTGCAGACGCTTTTTGCCAAAAAAACCGTGCGCGAGGACCTTGCCGAGGTCACCTCCGACGCAGCGATGCTCGCCTACGTCACCGCGCTCTGCCGGCTAGACGCGCTGCTGGACCGCCACCCCTACGACCTCTCCGGCGGCGAGCAGCAGCGCGCGGCGCTGGCAAAGGTTTTGCTCACGCGGCCCGATATCCTGCTCCTCGACGAACCGACGCGCGGACTGGACGCGGCCTTCAAGGCTGAGCTGGCTGAGCTGCTGCATGATCTGCTCACGCAGGGGGTGACCGTCGTTCTGGTCAGCCACGACGTGGAGTTCTGCGCCGCCTACGCGCAGCGCTGCGCGCTCTTTTTCGACGGCTCCATCGCCTCCGACGGCGCGCCCCGGGAGTTTTTCGCGCTCAACCGCTTCTACACCACGGCGGCGAACCGCATGGCGCGCGGCCGGCTGCCCGAAGCCGTGACGGCGGAGGACATCATTGCCGCCTGCGGCGGCAGGGAAGCGCCGAAAAAAGAGCGGCGGGAGCCTCCGCCGCAGCCGCCAAGCGGCGGACACACCCTCCGCGCCGCCGGAAAAGCGAAGGCTTTCCCCGCGCACGGCCGTCTCTGCCCTGATGGCCCTTCTGCTCATCCCCCTGACGCTGGTGTTCGGTCCCAAGCTGCTGGGCGACCGGAGCTACTACGCCGTTTCGCTGCTGATGGTGCTGGAGGCCATGCTGCCGTTCTTCCTTACCTTCGAGGGGCGCAAACCCCGTGCGCGGGAGCTGGTCGTGACCGCGGTGCTCTGTGCGCTGGGCGTGGCGGGCCGTGCGGCCTTTTTCATGCTGCCCCAGTGTAAGCCGGTGCTGGCATTGACGATCCTTGCGGGCGCAGCCCTGGGCGGGGAGACGGGCTTCCTCGTGGGCGCGGTGACCATGCTGGTCTCTAACATCCTCTTTTCGCAGGGGCCGTGGACGCCGTGGCAAATGCTCGGCATGGGACTGTGCGGCTTTCTCGCGGGGCTGGCGTTCCGCAGGGGCGGTCTGCCAAGGAAGCGGGAGGCGCTTTGCGCCTACGGCGCGGTGAGCGCATTTCTCGTCTATGGCATTCTGCTCAACGCCTACTCCGCGCTGCTCGCCACAGGCGCGCTGACGTGGCAGAGTCTTGCGGTCTACTGCGCCTCCGGCTTTGCAATGGATGCGGTGCAGGCCATCTCCACGGTGATTTTCCTCTGGTTTTTCACCGAGCCGATGCTCGATAAGCTCGAGCGCGTCAAAATTAAATACGGCTTCATGTGACGGCCGCTCGCCGCATCGCTCCCGAAGCTGCGGCCGGGGACAACAACGAGCCGCTCATCACATATGACATTCCAGCATTCTGGATCAGCAAATATTGTACTGGACAAGTGAAATGGAAACACCCCTCCCAGCTCAAGATAATGCGAAAAAATATGGGCAGCGGATGTGTTCTACCTCAGAATAAACATTACTATACTCTATAGCGCCCTTAGATATGAATCCTTTTTTTCACTTAAAAACACAGTAAAATAATCCGAGGCTCCTCCAAGAAAGAACTTGGGATTCACTATTCTTCTCATCTGAATCAAACTCAGCAATCTGAGATACTTCAGAAGAAAACATGAGCATGTACATCAAATCAATAGCTGTGTAGATTCAGCTTTTCCCTCTCCCTCGCAAAACAATTCTAGGTTTGATCGACATTAATATGCTCATCGAAGCAAATGATGCTTAACTTACATTCTTTATCGACATGATATGCTTTTATAGCCTTTCCTGGTATTCTGGCTTCTAAATCTACAATGCTTAAGCCATCCTCAGTATGCGCCTTGTAGATAGCCGAGATCTCTTCCTCAATTCTGTGCTCATTGCCACAATCAAAAAGGAAAAACTATCAAGTTGCTGTCTTCCAAATATGCAAAAACTTTTTTGTTATCTAAAAGTGGTTGCTTATTGTCAAGCAACAAGGGCTTCCTGATAGTATAGTCCGTCTTTATATCATGAGAATCCATAAATAGAGGCCAGCTTATCCGCCAAAGATGAAAATGACAAATACTGTGGAGCTCCCCTATCTGGACGAGTCAGAAGAATTTTTTGTTTGGTAATCGATCACAAGCGAGGGATTAAAACAACGGAATAGTAGTGATCATTATAACTGAAGAAATGACTTCGTACAATCTCATTGCTTTCTGCAGCAAGCATTGAAAGCAATGGCGTACCCAGTCCAGTCCACTTTTCTTCAGTCATAAAGTCCTTTACATTTTCGTAATAATCGAAAGTTGGTGATTCAAATTGAGGATGTAATGAAAAATCTTCATTTATTGAGTGTTTTTGGCTTTCAAAAAGTCTATGCAGTAATCGCTATAACAGAGTAGGCTATCGGTATATGCATCCATGCATGCTGACTCGCTGATTTTCTCCAAAAACTGAAGTGCTGAAAAGATAGGGGCTGTATGTCCGGTTCCAGTGATTACTGAATAATACTTTGACCGATAGTTTAACTTAATCTCTCAAAATCAGGAGAACTGGATCATCATATTTTGATATACTTCAGCTTGCATAACAAAAAGCAAAAATAATCGTAATCAACAGCAATATATTTCTTATATGTTTCATTTAAAATTCTTAAACCTCCTTTGAATAGGTAACAGACACACGATTGCCCAAAATACTAATATGGATTTTTTCATACAACCACATTCTCTTGTTAGATTCTAATTTTCCGTTTTCTTTATTCGCATAAATTGTACCATAAAACTCGTGAACAATTCTACCGCAACTTTGGACTACATGAGAAAAGTCCGAACGGTTTTCTGCCCGGACTTCCTCACTCAATCATAAATCAATTCTACTTTCACAATCTCCTCTGCCTGTGCCTTGCAAGCGTTCATCTGCCGTACCCATTCCATTTGATTATCGGCTTTCAGTTGCTCAGTCACACCGTATTGCTCTGCCAGTGACCGCACGATCAGCTCCATGCGGTTTCGTGCCGCTTCGTCAATCTCGGCACAATGTTCAAAGAGCTTGTCGGATAGCACCAGTTCATTGAACAGTATCGGGCGGTGCATTTCCAGATACGCTTGCGAAGTCTGCCGTAGTGTCCGAGGGGCTTGGTCTTGCGGATAACGATGTTGGGGATTCGATAATCTCCATTCTGCGAGTAAGTGATGTTCATGCTGTTTGTACTCCTTTCATCGGCTCTCTCTGCGGTAAGCTGCTGACAGGGACGAACACGCCCTTTGCAATGTCCTCTGCACGAATGGCGGCTTTCTTAGCTTCGATTTCTGCCTTTTTCCGCTCCTTGATTTTGTCCTCGTATCGCTTCTGCGCTCCGCTGGCTTTCCGCTTCAAGTAGTTCTGATGAAGCCTGTCCTTACGTTCCTCACGCTTGCGGATTTCCTCTAATTCTTCCGGGGTCAGCTCCGCTTCTCCAAACGCCGGGGGAACGAATCGCCCAACAAAATTGAAGTAAATCTCGACCTCCTGTGTGGTCTGTATACTGCCTTTACGGTCACGCTCATGCACAAGGATTTTCTCGATAAACTCGTTGAGCATAGCAATGGTCAGCTTGTCGAAGTTCTCATACTTGTCGATCAGAGCGATAAAACGGTCAGCGTCCTTTTCGTGCTTCTCATAGCTCTTGACAGCCTTTTCCAGAGCAGAGATTTCAGCGGTAAGCTCGGACTGTTCCTTTTCGTATTGAGCGTCCAGAGTGGCATATCTGCTGTCGGACAGCTTGCCTAAAATGTTGTCCTCATAGATTTTGCAGAGCAGGACTTCCAGCTCGGAAACTCTCTGCTTTGCTGTGGCAAGGCGTGTCCGCTGTTTCCTGACCTCTGTGTCTGCTGGCTGGACTGCGCTTCCTGCACCACACGGACAAACTCGGCTCGGTCATGCTTGGCATACTCGGCAATGGCTTTCAGCATTTCAGAGACAAGGGACAGTACCACATCTTCATTGATACGGTGCTGGGTCTTGCAGAGCGTTCCGCAAGGAACTTTGGTATACTGTGAGCAGGTGTATTGAGAAATGCGCTTGCCGTTGTTGGTGCGGTGGACATACATCTTGCCGCCGCAATCGGCACAATAAAGCAAGCCTGTGAGGGGAGCTGCTTCGCCCCAGCCGTCCGGGTAGCGTCTGACATTCCCACGGATTTTCTGCACAAGGTCAAAGGTCTCTGGTCGATAATCGCTTCGTGCGTGTTCTCAAAAATCGTCCACTCGTCCTCTGGGACATAATGGCTTTTTTTGTCCTTGAAATGCTTTCGGGTCTTGAAATTGATGGTGTGTCCCAGATATTCACGCTTTTCAAGAATGTTGCAGATGGTGGAAGAACCCCAGCCGTACACATCTTTGAAAGTCTTATTCTTTTGTTCACGCCCTCGCCGTGTTGGGCAAGGTAAGCAGACGGAATAAGCACCTTTTCGATTTCAGTTTGCTGGCGATCTGATACGGACCGTAGCCTTCAATCGTCATGGCAAAGATACGCTTGACCACCTCTGCGGCTTCGGGGTCAACCAACCATTGGTCTCTTGCTTCGTTCCAGAGATAGCCGTAAATGACCGTGCCTGTGAGGTGCTTGCCGGACTTGCCTTTGGACTGGAAAGTGGAACGGATTTTTCGGCTGGTGTCTCTGGCGTAATACTCGTTCATAATGTTGCGGAAAGGGGTAAAAAATCATCGTCACCTCTGGCACTATCCACGCCGTCATTGATGGCGATAAGTCGCACGCCACGCTGACGCAGGATTTCCATAATCTGACCGACTTTCAGATAGTCACGACCCATGCGGCTCATGTCCTTTGATACACAGGTACTCCACATTCCCGGCTTCCACTTCTTTCATCATTGCCAAAAATCCGGGACGATCAAAAAGCTGACGTTAGATAACGATACTTTTTGAAAACACTGGAAAATCAAGGTTTTTCGAGCGACGGACAAGCAGGGTATTGTACTAAAAACTGAATACGACGCAGAAGCGGCGTTTCTTACTCTCTACATGGGAGAGCAGGAACGCCGCTTTTTTATGCCCTTTGTTACGCAGTAGGGGCAGAAAAAGCCTTGCTACAAGCGATTTTCCGGGCGCGTATCTGGCGCGGCAAAGGGATTTATACCTTATCCCCCCGAAACCGCGCTTCTACTGCGTAACAAATCCACAGCAAAAGGAGTGATTTAACTATGGCAGTTTTCAGAGTGGAACGGAACAAGGGGCTACACCGTAATGAGCAACCACCACCTACGCAACAAGGAGCTTTCCTTAAAGGCAAAAGGGCTGTTGTCGCAAATGCTGTCACTCCCCGAAGATTGGGACTACACCTTGAAAGGCTTATCCCTTATCAACCGGGAGAAGATAGACGCTATCCGCGAAGCCATTAAGGAGCTTGAACGCGCCGGGTATATCGTCCGTTCAAGGGAGCGCGACGAGAAAGGACGCTTGCGGGGCGCGGACTATGTGATATTCGAGCAGCCGCAGCCGCCGCCTACGCGCCGGATTTACCTACATTGGAAAATCCAACATTGGATAATCCAACGCAGGAAAAACCAACATTGGAAAAACCTACGTTGGAAAATCCAACGCAATTAAATAAAGATATACAAAGAACTGACTTACCAAAAAAAGAAAAAAAAATCAAATACAGATTTATCAAAGTACCCATTCCATTCCTATCCTTTCCCCTAACCCCTCTCCTTGCAGGGAAGCGGCTACGCCGCCGGAACGGAAAGGAACGGAAGCGGCAGCACAGAGCGCAGTAGAGATATACCGGGAAATCATCAAGGACAATATCGACTACGACATTCTCAAACAGGACATGAGATTTGACGGTGACAGGCTTGACGAGATTGTAGACCTCATGCTTGAAACAGTATGCACCGCAAGGAAGCGGGTACGGATTGCGGGGGACGACTACCCGGCAGAGCTTGTGAAGTCTAAGTTTATGAAGCTGGACGGCGAGCATATCCGCTTTGTGCTTGACTGTATGCGGGAGAACACAACCAAAATCCGCAACATCAAGCAATATCTGAAAGCAGCCCTTTTCAACGCCCCGTCCACTATCGGCAATTATTACACTTCCCTTGTCGCCCATGACATGGCAAGCGGCGCACTGTCACCGAAGAAGCCGCAGTACGGCGACCCGGACTATTATTCATTCAACGAGGGCGAAAGCCTGTAAAACAACAACAAAAAAAGGAGGATTTTATTATGGCACAGAAAATGACAGGAGCATTGGTATTTGACGAGCGCACCGACCGTTACGACATCCGCTTTGACTTAAACAACACTACTACGGGGGCTTGCATTGCGGTGAGTGCTTTGACGTATTCGTGCGGGGCAAGTGGAAGCCGACCCGGATTGAGTACGGCGACAACTGGTATCTTGTGGGTATCAGAGCCGAGGACTTGAACGGGCTGCGGGTGCGTGCGTATCTGACCGCCGCCCCATAAAGAAACGCGAAAGGAGGACGCGACGAAATTGCAGGACGAAGTAAACGAAAAGACCATAGCCCTTTACATCAAGACCGGGAAACTGACAGCGCAGACGCTCCAAAAGGCAATGAAAGCCATACTGTCAAAGGGCAAAAAGCAGCTTGCAAAACCGCCACAGGGAAAGCAGAGCTTAAAGCAGCTTATGAAGCAGAACGCGGGCGTTTCCAACATTGAGATTACCGAGGGCAATATCAAAGCCTTTGAGAGTACGGCGAAAAAGTACGGTATCGACTTTGCGCTGAAAAAGGACACGACGGAAAACCCGCCCCGCTACCTTGTGTTTCTTCAAGGCCGCGACGCTGACGTGCTGACCGCAGCCTTTAAGGAATTTTCCGCAAAAAAGCTGACACAGGAGAAAAAGCCCTCAATCCGAAAGCTGCTCTCTACGCTCAAAGAAGCCGCACAGGGCAAGAACGCGGAACGGGCAAAGGTCAAGAACAAGGACAGGGAGGTATCGCTATGAAGCAGGAAGTCAAAAAGCTGCTTATCCTCAACCTGCCTTATCTGCTCTTTTTGTCTGGCTCTTTGATAAAGTGGGCGCGGCTGTCCGTCTATCCCCGGCGCGGACGCAAGCGCAAAGCTGCTACATCTTGGGGACGGTTTTACCACCGCCTTTTTCAGTATCGCGCCGAGCTTCCACCCGGCAGACTTAGCTTTAGGCATTGCGGGGGCGGTCATTGTCCGGCTGATTATCTACACCAAAGGCAAGAACGCGAAGAAATACCGCCGCGGGACAGAATACGGTTCGGCGCGTTGGGGCGGGGCTGACGACATAAAGCCGTACACCGACCCGGTATTTGAGAACAATATCCCCCTAACGCAGACGGAACGGCTCACCATGAACAACCGCCCGAAGCAGCCGAAATACGCAAGAAACAAAAAATATTCTTGTAATCGGCGGTTCCGGCAGCGGCAAGACCCGGTTCTTTGTGAAACCGTCGCTCATGCAATGTACGTCAAAGGCGATTTTCCAACGTCGTATATCGTCACTGACCCGAAAGGAACACTGATTTTGGAAACCGGGAAAATGTTGCAGCGGTACAAATACCGTATCAAAGTGCTAAATACGATTAACTTCAAAAATCCATGAAATACAATCCCTTTGCCTATCTGCGGAGCGAAAAGGACATTTTGAAATTAGTCAATACCATTATCGCCAACACCAAAGGCGACGGGGAAAAATCCGGCGAGGATTTCTGGGTGAAAGCGGAAAAAGCTCTACTACACCGCACTAATCGGCTATATCTGGTATGAAGCCCCAGAGGACGAGAAGAACTTCACGACGCTGCTTGAAATGATAAATGCGTCGGAAGCCCGCGAGGACGACGAGGATTTCAGAACCCGGTTGACCTCATGTTTGAACGTCTGGAAGAAAAAGACTCCGGAACATTTTGCAGTCAAGCAGTACAAAAAAATACAAACTGGCGGCGGGCAAGTGGCGGGCGGCGGCGTTGCCCTTATCGGTGGCACCCTTGTACCTCTGCTTTCCGGCCTGTTC